>Ga0209023_10000371_pt1 | contig 71200 bp, 61 predicted proteins | sample LakOneMetagenome_FD_187468 | JGI IMG/M metagenome (GOLD analysis project Ga0209023, IMG submission 187468) | Freshwater and sediment microbial communities from Lake Erie, Canada (SPAdes) (version 2) | ecosystem: Environmental > Aquatic > Freshwater > Lentic | place: Lake Erie, Canada...
GGCCGGTGGAAGACGCCGGCGGGGCGCGCCGGGTCGTGGCCGACGGCGGCGAGCGCGACGTGCCGCTGCGCCTGTACGTCGACAGCGTGCGCCAGAAACTGGAACGCACCGCCGTTCTCGGCGGCGCCCGCTTCTCGCTGCGCGAGGTCCGCATCGATCCCCTGGTCAGCCTGTCGCTGCGCAGCGACGGCAGCGTCGACGACGTCACCATCGTGCGCTCCAGCGGCCGCCCGGATATGGACGAGATGGTGCGCCGCTTCGTCCAGCTCAACGCGCGCTACGCCGCCTTCCCGCCGAACGTCGCGGCGCGCTTCGACGTCATCGAGATCCGGCGCATCTGGCGCTTTGCCGACGGATTGAAACTGCTCGAGGAAATGCGCTGACCCGCCCGTAGCCGCTATTTGATCAGCTACAAAGCCAACCCTGATAGACACCGTACGCTGGACTTGAACGCTCCAGTAACACGTCTATTTTTGATAGGCAACAATCATGGCTACGATTTGTTCAGTTGCAATATCAGGTTGCCGGCGCATGCTGTCGATTCCCCTGCCGGCGCTGTTCCGCACCCTGGTCCCGGTTCTCGCCTGTGTCCTGTTCCTGCCATGCCTGCTCGCGGGCTGCAGCACGGGCATCCAGTTCGCCGGTAACGACAAGGACGGCAAGAGTGACGCCCCGCCCACCGAGATGATCACCGAACAGCTGATCGAGATCGAGCGGCGTGCCCTGGCCGACCAGGCGCGGCAAGACCTGTCGCCGCTGATCGTGCCCAATCCGGCGCCCTATACGATCGGGCAGGGCGACGTCCTGTCGATCGTGGTCTGGGACCACCCTGAACTCGCCGGCGGCGGCATGACCGCTGCGGCAGCGGCCATCGATACGGGTACTTCGCCGCCCGGTCCCGCACAGCCGGGCTTCGCGGTCGACCACCAGGGACGCATCCAGTTCCCGCTGGTCGGGCTGCTGCAGGTCGAGGGACTGGCCGAGGAGCAGGCCAGGGCCATGCTCACCAAGCGCCTGGCGCGCTACATCGCCCACCCGAGCGTGACCTTGCGGGTCCAGTCCTACCGCAGCAAGCGGGTCTACATCGACGGCGAGGTCAAGGCGCCGGGCCTGCAGGCGATCAACGACATTCCCATGACCCTGGTCGAGGCGCTGAACCGCGCCGGCGGCATGCTGCCCACCGCGGACCAGAGCCGCATCGTGATCGAGCGCGGTCCCAGCCGCTACATGATCAACCTGCGCGATCTGGTGCAGAAGGGTGTCAATCCCGGCACCGTGCTGCTGGCGCATGGCGACGTGGTGCGGGTGCATTCGCGTGACGAAAGCAAAGTCTTCGTGTCGGGCGAAGTGGTCACGCCGCGCGCCCTCACCATGCACAACGGGCGCCTGACCCTGAACGAAGCGCTGGGCGAAAGCGGCGGCCTCAGTCCCCTGAGCGGCGATGCGCGCCAGATCTACGTGGTGCGCAAGACGCCGGAGCGCACCCGTGTGTTCCAGCTCGACGCCCGCGTCAGCGGTGCGCTGGCGATGGCCGAGTCCTTCGAGCTGCGGCCCAAGGACGTGGTGTACGTCGCCGCCTCGCCGCTGGCGAACTGGAACCGGCAGCTGAGCCTGCTGTTCCCGGGCGCGCTGACGTCCGCGGTCGGCGTCACCACCCGTCCCTGAGCCCGCGTACGTCACGGACACCCATCCAGCACCCGAGCGAGGTCCGCCATCATGAGCCATCCAGCCGACGCCCACCCGCTGACTCACGTCGCGCACAGCCCGCCCGTGCTGTCGGTGCCCTTCGACCCGCGGCCGCCCGAGCCGCTGATCGACGAGCCCGCGGTCGACCTGAAGGGCTACTTCAACACCCTGTACGACAGCCGCTGGCTGATCGGCAGCATCACGGCCTTCATCACCGTGGTGGCGGTGCTCTACGCGCTGGTGGCCAAGCCGGTGTACGAGGCCAACCTCATGATCCACGTCGAAGAGGAAAGCCCGAACGCCTCCAAGAACATCCTGAGCGAAGCCTCGTCCCTGTTCGAGACCAAGAAGGCGGCGATCGCGGAGATGGAGCTGCTGCGCTCGCGCATGGTGGTGTCGCGCGCGGTCGACAACCTGCAGCTGTACATCGAGGTCGAGCCGAAGTATTTTCCCGTGGCCGGCTTCTGGTTCGCCACCCAGAACGCGGGCAACCTGTCCAACCCCGGCCTGTTCGGCTACGGCGGCTACGTGTGGGGCGGCGAGAAGGCCGACGTGTCGGTGTTCGAGGTGCCCGATTCCTGGCTCAACCGCGAATTCGTCCTGACCGCGCGCGCCGGCGGGCGCTATCGCTTCTCGGGCGGCGGCCAGCGCCTCGCCTTCGACGGCACCGTGGGCCAGCGCTACCGGGTGCCGCTGCCGGACGGCACGCTCGAGATCAAGATCGACCGCCTGTATGCGAATCCCGGCGCGCGCTTTCGCATCAAGCGCAAGTCGCGCCTCGGAACGATCCAGGCCATCCAGAACGCGATGGTGATCACTGAGCAGGGCAAGCAGTCGGGCATCATCGAGGTCAAGCTGCAGGGCGAGAACGCCGCCCGCATCAACGGTCTGCTGAGCGAGATCGGGCGCGAGTACATGCGCCAGAACCTGGCGCGCAAGACCGAGGAAGCCGAGAAGTCGCTCGCCTTCCTGAACCAGCAGCTGCCCATCCTCAAGCGCCAGCTGGAGCAGTCCGAAGACCGCTACAACCAGTTCCGCAACGCGCACGGCACCGTCGACCTGCGCGAGGAAGCGCGCATGAGCCTGGCGCAGGCGGCGGCGGCGCGCGCCCGCCGCATGGAGCTCATGCAGAAGAAGACCGAGCTGCTGGCGCGCTTCACCGAGGACCACCCGGTGGTGGCTGCGGTCAACCGGCAGCGCAAGGAAGTCGACGACGAGATCGAGGCCATCGCCAGCCGCATCCGCACCCTGCCGGTGATGGAACAGGACGAAGCGCGCCTGACGCGCGACATCAAGGTCAACACCGACCTCTACACGGCGCTGTCGAACACCGCCCAGCAGCTGCGCCTGATCTCGGTCGGCCGGGTCAGCAACGTGCGCCTGGTGGACGCCCCGATCGCGCCGGAAAAACCGATCAAGCCGAACCGGCCCCTGATCGTGGCGATGGCGGTCGTCACCGGCCTGTTCCTCGGCACCCTGATCGCCTTTACCCGCAAGGCCATGCGCGGCGGCATCGACGACCCGGAAAAGATCGAACGCATGCTGCGTGCCCGCGTCGTGTACGCCTCGATCCCGCACAGCGTCAACCAGGACAAGCTAATGCGCAAGTCCAAGCCGGACGGCGTGCTGCCGCTGCTGGCCCAGATCCTGCCGGAAGACCCGGCCGTCGAGAGCCTGCGCAGCTTCCGCGCCGCCCTGCAGTTCTCGATGCCGCACTTCAAGAACAACGTGGTCATGATGGCCGGTCCGACACGCGAGCTGGGCAAGTCCTTCATCGCCGCGAATTTCGCCGCCGTGATGGCGGCCAGCGGCAAGCGCGTGCTGCTGATCGACGCCGACATGCGCAATGGCCACCTGCACCGCTACTTCGGCGTCGATCGCAGCAAGGGGCTGTCGCGCGCCATCTCCGGCGGCGCCCAGGTCGATGCGGTGATCCACCGTAACGTGCTGGAACGGCTCGACTTCATCCCCACGGGCGAGTTGCCGACCAACCGGGCCGAGTTCCTCCTGCATCTGAACTTCGGCAACCTGCTGGAGACGGTCAGTTCCGAGTACGACCTGGTGCTGATCGACGCGCCGCCGCTGCTGGCCGTGGCCGACGCGCTGATCATCGGGGCCCATGCCGGCGCCGTGTTCCTGGTCACCCGCTCGGCCGTGACGACCGAAGGGCAGATCAACGAATCGATCAAGCGCCTGAACCACGCCGGCATCGCGCCGCGCGGCGTGCTGTTCAACGACATGGCCCTGCGCCTGGGCGACTACCGCTCGCAGTATGGAGGAGGGCCGCAGCTGGCTTACGTGGCCTGAGCCGGAGAGGGGACGCACATCGGTGGCGGCAGAATGCCGCGCCGCTCGCTGTCGGGACGCGGTCGCGCAAGCGGGGTGCCACCGCGCTTCCTCGAACCCTGCCGGTGCCGGCGCTCGCCATGTATCGCGGACGCGCCTGTCGGCATCAGCGTCTTCGGTTACTCGGAAGGTTCCTGATCGTCTGCCTCGGCGTGCTTGCCTTGAACGCCAATATGCTTCACCCCGCGTCGGGCAAGGCCTTCTCGCAGCAGAAATTCGATTTCTGCGTTCACACTGCGCAAATCGCGTGCGGCGAGACGCTGCAGTTCTTCCCAGAGTGCAGGGTCTATCCGCAGAGGAAACGCTTTTTTGCCGGGACTTGCCATGCTCGACGGAGGCTAGTTGTACAGGGTGCCTGTGTTGACGATCGGCTGGGTTTCCTTATCCGAACACAGTACCACCAGTAGATTGCTGACCATGGTGGCCTTGCGTTCGTCATCGAGTTCGACGATGCCGCGCTCGGACAAGCCCCTCAGCGCCGCTTCCACCATGCTGACGGCGCCATGCACGATCTTGGTACGGGCACTGATGATCGCCTCGGCTTGCTGGCGCCGCAGCATGACCTGGGCAATTTCGGCAGCATACGCCAGGTGAGTGAGCTTTGCGTCGAGTACCTCCACGCCAGCCGCCTCGAATCGCTCCTGCAACTCGCGCTTGAGGGCATCGGCTACCGCATCCATGCCGGCGCGCAGTGTGGTTTCGCCCTCAGGCAGGTCCTCGCCGTCGTCGTAGGCATACTGTGCGGCGAGATGGCGCAGGGCGGCTTCGGCCTGGATCGAGACGTAGCGCTCGAAATCGTCGACCTCGAACACTGCCTGGGCGGTGTCGCGCACGCGCCAGACCACGGCTGCGCTGATCTCGACCGGGTTGCCGCGCTTGTCGTTGACCTTCAGCGTAGGCGCGTTGAAGTTGCGGGCGCGCAGCGACAGCCTCCGTTTGACGTACAGCGGAAATGCCCAGCGCAAGCCCTCGCTGCGATCGGTGCCGATGTACTTGCCGAACAGGGTGAGGATCGCACTTTCGTTCGGCTGGAGCATGAAGAGGCCGGTCAAGCACAGTATGCCGGCCAAGCCCAGCACCAGGCTACCCACGAAGGAGAACAGTCCGCCAGCTCCCGTGGCCCCTGAATTGAACAGATAAGCGGCGCCCAGCAGCAGAACGATGCCCGCACCGGCCGCCAGGTAACCATTCGCGGACGAGAACGCCTTTTCGCGACGCGTGTGTGCTGCATTCATGTTCGAGTCCCCCTTTGTAAGTAACATCAAAGTGATATCACTTTAGGATCACCATGGATTATTGTCAAGCAATTGTTCGTGCAGGCTTGAGACGTCCCCCGAGACGGAACAAGGCATCCTGAATCTTGGCGGTGGCCTTGGCCAGGCTACGATCGCGTGAAGGTTTGCAGGCCTCTGACCGGCCCCGGCGTTCTGGCCGATTGCGCGTCTGTTCACGAAAGGCGGATCCCGACGCATTGGAACAGCGTGTGGCCGGTACGCGAGCGCCGGGAGGCGCGGACCGGGCTTGCGGCCAAGGGCTGGGAGCCATGGGCGCCAGCCCTTTCATCCGTTCATGGAGTGGTTCGCATTCGCGTGCCGCTGTCACGGCGCTACGGTCGGGCGGCAGCGCCACCAGCCCCCGCTTGGCGCATGGGGAGAGCAGCCGATGTTCTCACTCGGCAGACAGCGCACGCCGCACCGTCCTGGCACATGGAGCGAGCAGCCGATTTTTCTTCGTCCGGCCGACAACACAACGTGCACCAGCCCTGCCCATGTCGAGAACAGCCGATGTGCTCAGTCGGGCGACAGCGCAACCTGCACCGGTTTGATTCGTGGAGCGAGCAGTCGATGTTTCATGGCGTTGCGGATGCGGATGGTATGCCGCTCGAACAGCAGGTAGAACACGTAGGCCGCGAGCACGACCGCGCCGAGCAGCCCGAAATACCACAGGAAGTCGGTCGCGGCGTGCGGATCGAGGTGGTCGCGGCCGACATGCCGCCGTCCGAGGAAACGCATCAGCTCGATGAGGGGGATGTGCAGGACGTAGAGGGAAAACGAGAATTCCGAGAAGAAAACGGCCACCCGGTTGGTGCGCGCATAGGCCGGCGCAGCCGTATCGACCGGCTGCTGCAGCGACGCGAGCAGGAGCAGGACGGGGATGCTGCAGAGGAGGTCCTGCACGAAGGAACCGGGCGCCAGGTCGTCGTTGTTGCCGCGCAGCCGGTAGTAGACGGACAGGCCCAGGCCCAGCGCCACCAGAGCGCCGCGGCCCAACTGACCGCAATCGATGCGGATGCGCGAGAAGGCGGCGCCGAGCAGCCAGATCGTGAAGTACAGCGAGATCATTTCGCGCAGGCTCGCCAGCAGCAGGACCAGGGCGACAGCGGCCGCCGCGCGGCGCAGGATGCCGCTGCCGGCGATCGCCAGCAGCAGGAGCGGAAACTGGATGTAGTACCAGGTCTCGTACGCCAGGCTCCACAGGGGATAGTTGCCCCCGAACTCGGGCACCACCATCGTTTGCAGACCGAGCAGGTTGCCGGCAAACGCTGCCGCCGAGAATGCGTTGGCCGGATTGGCGTCGATGGGACCGGAGGCGGCGCCGACGGCCAGGCCGACGCCCAAGGTCAGCAGCAGGGTCGGCACCAGCACCGTCCAGAGCCGGGTGAAGCGGTCGATCGCGTAGTGGGCCAGCGCCTGCGGCTTGTCGAAGCGGTTCATCAGGCTGCCTCCCACCAGCCAGCCGCTGATCAGGAAGAACACGACCACCGCCTGGTGCGCGAAGCCGGTGAAAAAGGCCAGGCCCAGGTAGGCGAGGCTGGGATCTTCGAGCGTGCGCAGGCCGGGATAGACTTCGGCACGCAGGTGGGCTGCAGCCACCTGCAGCGCCGCCAGGCCGCGCAGGGCGGAAATCAGGAGCGATTGCAGCGCGTTGTCGCCAAGCGGCGCCCGTGGCTGCCAATGTATCGAGGGGAAGGAAACCATGTGTGTCTCCGATCGGTTGTCACTGCTGGTCTGCCAAAACCTGTTCCGGCAGGGCCACCCTTGCCGGCATACGCGCCTTGCCCTTCCTTGGCTGACTCGCCGGGCGGCGTCTGCGCGTCATGCCTGCATGCGCCCCGCAACGCCGACGCGCCTGCCGCCCCCCATATATCGCCAAGTGCACGTCACCTACGCACATCCAAATCACCGGACCCGCGTACCGCTCACCCTCATGCCGCTGACCCACCGGTCGCTGTCAGCTCTTTCGCTTTCCCGCTGGGCCAGCATCGATCAGCAGGTATCCCACGGAAACGGTTGCGCATTGCCCGAAAGCGCCAGCGCCACCTTGATCATCCAGTACCCGACGTGCGCCGATTGCATCAGCGCCACCCCAACCGTGAACACCGTCGCGGCGCTGGCGACGCAGGCAAGGCCGGCTCCGCTGGCGCGCGTGTCCGCCTGGTACAGGGTGCCTGCGCTGGCGGCCGTGCCCAACATCCAGCCTGCGGTCGCCTCGGCCACCGTATGCTCGCCCTGACGCACCAGGAGGATGGCAACGACCGCGCCCAGCGCCAGCCCGGCGCTCGCCGCCGCCAGCGCGAGTCCGCGTCCGCCCGGCCGGCACAGCAGGTAGCCGATCACGGGGTAGACCGCGGCCACGCCGGCAGCGTGGCCACTAAAGGCCTTGAAGCCGAGCAGGGCGATGTCGGTGCCCCAGCCGAGATAGGCGATCTTGCTGCCGCCGACGAGGATAATCGTGCCGCCGTACAGCACCGTCCAGGCGGCCGCCGCGCGCCATGCACGTGCGGCCAGCAGCCAGGCGCCGCCGGCTCCCGCCAGCGGCATGGTCAGCTCGAGGTCACCCAGGTGCAGCAGTTGCATGGCCGGACACCCTTCATCGCAGGATGGCGACAAACGTATGCGCCAGGATGCGCAGGTCGCCCCAGAACGACCGTTCGCGCACGTACCGCACGTAGTAGTCCAGCTTGACCGGCAAGACCGACTCGACGTAGGCGCGTTCGGGATCGGCGGCGCGCGCCAGGATCGCGTTCTCGTCCTTGTAGCGGATCGCCGCCCAGTCGGTAATGCCGGGCGCGACCGACAGCACCACGCGCCGCTGCTCCGGCGGGTAGCAGTCGACGTAGCGCGGCACTTCCGGGCGCGGGCCGACCAGGCTCATGTCGCCCGCGACCACGTTCCACAGCTGGGGCAGTTCGTCCAGCTTGTAGTGGCGCAGGAAGCGGCCGGCGCGGGTGACGCGCGGGTCCGCGCCGACGGTCAATTGCGGACCGGCCAGGGCACGTTGCTGCATGGTGCGGAACTTGTAGATTGTGAACAAACGACCGCCGCGCCCGACCCGCTGCTGGCGGTACAGGGCCGGCCCTGGCGAATCGAAGCGGATCCAGATGGCGATGAGCAGCAGCAGCGGCACCAGCAGCACCAGCCCGAGGCCCGCGCCCAGCAGGTCGAAGACGCGCTTGCTCATGTCAGCAGCTCGCGCAGCGCAGCGATCACGCGGTCCTGGTCCTCGTCCTGCATGCGGGTGTACAGGGGCAGGGTGAGCATCGTCGCGTAGCTCGCCTCGGCCACCGGAAAGGCCTCCGGGTTGAGCGCGCAGCTGTCGCGCCAGTAGGGCTGGCGGTGCAGCGGGATGAAGTGCACGCTGGTGCCGATGCCGCGCGCCGCCAGCTGGCGGATCAGCTCGTCCCGCGCGATGCCGGCGCCCTCCTGCAGGCGCACCACGTACAGGTGCCAGGCGTGGGTGCTGCCCAGCACCGGATGGGCCGGCAGCTGCAACGGCAGGCCGGCGAGGCTTTCATCGTAGCGCTGGGCCAGCCAAGTGCGGCGCTGCTGGAAGCGGTCGATCTTGCGCAGCTGCTCGATGCCGATGGCGGCGGCGATGTCGGTCAGGTTGTACTTGAAGCCGGCGTCGACCACTTCGTAGTGCCAGGCCGGCACCCGCGAGGTGTAGCGGTCGAAGGCGTCCTGGCTGATGCCGTGCAGGCGCATGCAGCGGATCCGCTTGGCCAGCTCGGGGTGGCGCGTGACCACCATGCCGCCTTCGCCGGTGGTCATGGTCTTGTTCGCATAAAAGCTGAAGACGGTGACGTCGCTGCCCAGGGTACCGACCAGCTTGCCGTCCAGGCGGGTGGGAAAGGCGTGGGCGGCGTCCTCGATCACGCGCAGCCCGTGGCGCTCGGCCAGCGCCAGGATGGCGTCCATGTCGCAGGCCAGGCCGGCGTAGTGCACCGGCATCACGGCGCGGGTGCGCGGCGTGATGGCGGCGGCCACCGCGCCGGGCGCGATGTTCAGGGTCACCGGGTCGACGTCCACGAACACCGGACGCGCGCCCAGGTAGCGCACGACTTCGGCGGTGGCCGTGAAGGTCAGGGTGGGCAAGACCACTTCGTCGCCGGGACCGATGCCCACGCTCTCGAGCGCCAGGTGCAGGCCGGCGGTGGCGGAGTTGACCGCGATCGCCTCCACGTCCTCGCCCAGGTAGGCGCGAAAGTCCTGCTCGAAGCGGCGCGCGGCTGGCCCGGTGGTCACCCAGCCCGAGCGCAGGCAGCGGACCACCGCGCCGATTTCTTCCTCGCCGATGTCGGGCAGGGCGAAGGGCAGAAACGGCGGGGGAAGGTCGTCTTGCGGGGGCGCGTGCCGGGCGGCGGCCTGTGCCTGTTCAGCCATGGGAAACCTCGTGTGCGAAAGTGGTCAGGAAACGCCGTCCGAGGACGGGATAGGTCAGGTTGGCCAGCGCATAGGCGCGCCCGCGCTCGCCCAGGGCGCGGCGCGCGGCCAGCGGCATGGCGGCCAGCGCTTCCAGCCCGCGCACCACGGCGGCCGGGTCTTCCGGCGCCACCGTCAGGCCGCAGCAGGCTTCGCGCACCGGGTCGTTGCCGGCTTCCACCGCATGCAGCACCGGGCAGCCGCCCATCATGTAGTCGAGCAGCTTGTTGGGGGCAATGCCGAAGCGGTACAGCGGCTGGCGCTGCCAGCCGAGGTAGGCGATGTCGATCCGCGCCATCAGGGCCGGGATCTGCGCCTTCCCGATCGGTGCGGCGAAATGCAGGTGCGCAAGCCCGAGTTCGCGCGCGCGCCGTTCGAGCCGGGCCTTTTCCAGGCCGTCGCCGACCAGCACGAAGGCGAACGGACGGTCGCGCAGCAGCCACGCGGCGTCGAGCAGGGTGTCGAGCGCATTGGCCGGTCCGTGGCTGCCGGCGTAGCCGACCACGGTGCGGCCCTGGGCGCGCAGGCTGGCCAGGTGTGCGTCGAGCGCTTCCGGCAAGGCCGCCGGCTCGGCCAGCCATTCGGCCGGGTCAAGGCCGTTCGGGATCAGGTGCAGCTTGTGCGGGGCCATGCCGCGCGCTTCCAGGTGCTCGCGCACCCGCGGCAGGATCGAGACGATGGTGTCGGCGTGGCGGCAGGCATAGTCCTCGGCCGCCTGCAGCAGGCGGATGAAGGGATGATGGCGCGAGAAGCCACCCAGCTCGATCGGCGACAGCGGCCACAGGTCGTGCACCTCGTGCAGCAGGCGGGCCCGGGACAGGCGTGCAATCCGGTGCGCCGGCCAGATGTCGAGCGGATAGGTGCTGGAGGCGATGACGACCTGGGGCGCCACTTCGCGCGCCAGCGTGCGCGCCTCGCGCCACAGGCGCCAGACGAAGGCACCCATGTTGCGCACCCGCCCCAGGCCGTTGCCCCGGTAGGGCGGCGTGGCGAACCAGGTGTAGTGGATGCCGTCGATGTTCTCGTCGCGGCGGCTGCGTCCAAGCATTTCGGGCGCGCGCGTGCGTACGTGGGCCTGGCTGGCCGCCACGATCCGCACCCGGTGCCCGAGCCGCACCCATTCGCGGGCGAGGTAGTAGGGCCGGTATTCCATGCCGTGGTGGACCGAACCGGCGTAATGGTTGATCAGGAGGATGTTCATGGTGCCCGCCACGCCATTTCTTCGACCAGGCGGCGCATGTTGCAGCGCGTGCTCTCGACCCAGTTGGTTTCCCACTGCACCGGATGGGTCAGCAGGCAGATGTGACGGTGCTTGCCGAGGGCCTCGAACGGCGACACGGGATAGTAGTAGACCGGGTGCTTGCGGTCGGTGATGTAGAGGTCGAAGCAGCCCAGCAGGTCGGCATCGTAGGATTCGCATTCGATGCCGCAGCGCCGGCGCAGGGCCGCGTCGCACAGCAGTTCGTGGTTGATCACCTTGAGGCGGCGGTTGGCGAAGTCGCCGTGGCTGGCCACGGTGGTGATCGGCAGGCCGAGGCGCTCGACGATGCTTCCCAGGTTGCGCTCGAACTGCTCGCGGATCTCGGGAAAGCGCTGGCGCACCGCTTCGGCGCTGCGCAGGCGGTGGCGCTTGGCGAAGTCCGCCACCTCTTCGTAGTGGTAGCCGACCTCGCTGCCGGCCGCTTCGATCTCGCGCATGAAGCCGTAGTCGAGCGTGCACAGCCGGAAGTAATAGCTGGCGCGCACGCCATGGCGCGACTCGATCGCGAACATTTTCTTTGCCGTGCGCAGGTCGCTGTCGATGTCGTGCCGGTGCACGAAGCTGGGATCGGCCGCGCAGGCAGCGGGAGCGGTCGCCGCGCCCGACGGGGAATGCGCGGCCGGCGCGGGTGAAGCGCGCCGTGCCTGGGCTGCGATGGGCCGCTCCAGCGTGTGCACCGCGGCCTCCGCGCCGGGGCGGGGCGGGGCGCTGCCGATGGCGATGCCGGCGACCGCGACCGCTGCCGCGCCGGCGAATGCAGGTTCGGGTAGCGGGCGTCCGGAGGCGCCGGCGGGCGCCATGGGCTCGTTGCGGCGGACCTGGCGGATGAAATCGCGCACCGACAGTTGCGCGTAGCCGGCGGCGGCGACCTCGCGCACCAGGGTTTCGTATTCGCCGAGCCGGCTCGGCATCAGGTAATCGGCATAGACACGGTTGAGCATGGCGTTCATTGCAGCGTGTAGCTTGCGCGGTAGGGGCGAAAGCCGAGGATGGTCTTGAAGTTACGAAGGCCCGGCTGGGCGCCGAAGAAGGTGTCGTACATGACGTAGCGCACTTCGCCCGCCTCGATCAGGCGGCAGACGGCTTCGCTCAGGAGCAGGTGCATGATGCCTTCGTTAGTTCGGATTCCCATCATTTGGGAAAACGAGGCGAAATTCCCGTAAATGCCGAGGCTGGCATAAGCCACGAGTTTTCCCTGCGGATGCACGACGCCCCAATAGCGGAAATGTTTTTGCTGTTCGAAATATTCCTGCTTTTCGCGGTATTTCTGGTCGAGCGGCCGGCCCTGGCGCAGGTCGAGGCTGGTATTGATTGCGTGAATATCGTCGGTATAGGCATTACGGTCGATTTCGCGCACCACATAACCGCGGCTGCGCGCCCGTTTCGCGTGATACGCGCCCTGGTTCTTGCCTTTGATGGCTTCGAGATAGGCCTCGCGCGTGGGATACAGCGAGAGGTCGATCAGGGCCGCCCCGATCGTCTTGTGCCGGATAATCTTGTAGCGGGGATGCGGTTTGGTGTAATTGCGGTAAGTTGCGCGGATATCGGCGGGATCGATTTGTTCTGAAAAGCACAGCCGGGCCCGCGGCAGTCTTATTACCTCCAGAAACGTATTGTAGTGTTGCAAGAACATGATCGGTCTCGTCACGTTTTTAATAATTAGACAATACGGCTGATGGCCCGGCCGGCATTTGAACTACCGTAAAGCGCAGCTTCTGTGTTCGCCCGCATCGCTGCCTCCTCGCTCCCTCAATGGATCGAATGAATCTGTTGCGCATTTTCCGTATTCACGCCTTTTCGAGGCGAATGGCCCGGTGCGAGCAGGTCGGCGTAGAAGGCCACCAGCTTGTCCGCTTCGCGTTCCCAGTTGTAGCGTGCCAGCACTGCGCTGCGGCCATTGGCGCCCATCTCGCGTGCCTGGCGCGGGTGGGTGGCGAGGTGGTCGATGGCGGCCGCGATCGCTTGCGGGTCGCAGGGATCGACGCACAGGCCGCACCCGCTGCCTTCGACGATCTCGCGCCAGAGCGGGAAGCTGGAGGCGATCACGGGGATGCCGGCAGCCATGTACTCGAACATCTTGACCGGCAGGGCTTCGCGGTAGCTGGCGGTCGGCTGCAGGGTGACCAGGCCGGCGAAGGACCGGGCCATCAGCCCGGCCACGCCGGCGCGGTCGAGGTGCCCGAGCGCATCGACGCGGCGCCAACCCGGAAGGCTGCGCACCTCGGCTTCAAGGCCGGGTTCGGCGAAGCTGCCGGCCAGGGCGAGGCGTGCCGGCGTGCGCAGCAGCGCGCAGGCCCGGACCAGTTCGCGCACGCCGCGGATCGCCGAGATGCTGCCCACGTAGCAGAAGCGGTCGCGCGCCGGGGCGCGCGCGGCAGCATCGACGGCAGAGGCGAATTCCTCGATGCGCGGGTAATTGTTGACGTCCACGGCAAAGGGGTGGAAGCCGGCCAGGCGTGCGCGGATCAGCGGCGTTGCCGCCAGCACGCCGTCGAAGCGGGGCAGCACGGCGCGTTCGAAGCGGGCATAGGCGCGCGACAGCAGGCGCGCGGCGCGCGGCGCCAGATAGGGCTTGTCGAGCAACTGGGTCGGCACGTCCTCGTGCGCGTCGAACACCACTTTTTTGCCGGCCAGGTGCAGGCGCAGGCCGACGGGCAGCAGCTCGGGATCATGCAACTGGTAGACGTCGGCCTCGAGCTCGAGGGCGGCGCGGCCGACCCGACGCGTGGTGTGCAGCATGCGCTCGCGGCGGCCGGACGGACGTCCGACGTCGACGATCCGGATACCGTCGCGGCAGTCCGCGCCGAGGCCGTCGGCTACCACGAGGGCGAGCTCATGCCCGTGGTTGGCGAGGCTGCGGCATTGCTTCACGAAAATCCGGGTATCGGAGCGCGGATGGGCCGAACTGAGGTGCACGATGCGGGCCATGTTTCCTCTCGTACGAGTAACGCGCACAGGCGCCGAGGGTGGCGCTGAGCAGCATGTCGGTGAAGTAGTGGGACGTGAGCAGCAGCAGGATGGTGACGCAGGCAAAGGCGAAGGCGCACATGAACAGGCCGCGCGCACGGGCGGCGAAGTATTCGTGGACGAACATCGGTACGATCGGGAACAGCACCAGGCCCGCCAGGTAGACCACGCCGAACAGGCCGAGGTCGACCCAGGCCGACAGCAGGTTGTGCGAGTAATAGCCCGGCTTGTAGCTGGCATAGTCGCCGAACAAGGGATGCGCGGTCACGGTCTGCCAGGCGTACACGGTCAGCTGGACGCGCTTGTTGGCCGAGGTCGAGTGCGACAGGTCGAGCAGTTCCAGGATGCGGTTCGAGGGCAGGGCGGCCACGATCTGGTCGAAGAACGCCGACGCCAGGGTGACGAGCACGGCCGCCGCGAACAGGAAAACCAGCTTGTGGCGCGAATAATAGAACTCGATGAGCGGAATCGCGAACAGCAGGCCGGCGAATTCGCTGCGCGCCGTGTTCACGAACAGGGTGGCCGCGCCCAGCGCATGCAGCAGCAGGCGCAGCGGCAGCCGGCGGGTGAAGCTGACCACGACCAGGTAGGTAAACAGGTAGGAGCGCGAAAAGCCCTGGTAGGTCGCGAGCGCGTCGGCGTCCTTGGCGATGCCCAGGGCGCCAAGGTAGAACACGCCGTCGACCGAGTTGACGAAGGCGATGGTCGACATCGCCGCCAGGCTGAGCATGCCCACCACGCGGAAGCGCCGGCTGTCGAAGTCGATGAAGCTGAACATGATGAAGACCAGCACCATGTACAGGATGGCGAGCAGGTGGTTGGTCACGATGGTGCGGTTGGCGCCCGCGGCGCCGTTGATCAGCACGACGGTCAGGAAATACGCGAAGAACAGGCCATAGTGGAAGTCGACCATGGTCAGGCGGCGCCGGTCGCGCCGGATGCGCGACAGGTAGATCAGCCCGAGCGGAATGGAGAAGGCCAGTGCTACCGGGGCGAAATAGCCGCCCAGGAAAGCTCTGGTGGTGCCGGTGCCGAGCAGCGTGTGGTAAAAGAAAAAACCGGGGAACAGCAGGAAGAAGCAGGCGACCAGCACGGATTGGTCGCGTCGGTCCCGACCGCGCAGTTCGGGCATCGTGTTGCGCCGTGGGTTCATGTGGCCCCCCGCGCATTGCGCGAACACTGCCAGGACATGCGCAGATAGACCAGGTACAGGCAGGAATAGCCGAGCGCATAGCACAGCACGTTGTGTGCGACGCTGCCCGGGGCCAGGAAGGCGGCGAGCGTCACCGCGAACAGCGTGACCTGCCACCACAGGTCGGCCTTCTGGCGCCCCGCCACGAAGAACACATAGCTGAGCGGGCTGGCGATGAAGTTCAACAGGAACAGGGGTGCCATCAGCTGGGCCAGCTCGCCGGCGGCGCGCCAGCGTTCGCCGAACACCCAGGCGAACAGCTGGGGAGCGAACAGCAGCAGGCCGAGTGCCGGACCGGCCCCCAGCAGGGCCAGTGCCTTGAAGGTGTGGCGGTAGGCGCGGCTGCAGTTGCCGTGCTCTTCGAATTCGTGCACGGATTCGCGCTTGAATACTTCCAGCACCGAGGCGGCGACCAGCGAGACGGGCGCAGCCAGCACGCGCTGGGTGAGGGCGTACAAGCCGGCGGCGAGCGCGCCGTGGCGCACCCCGATCAGGAACAGCGGCAATTGGCTGACCGCGCCGTTGAGCAGGTTGGAGGGCAGCGAATAGCGCCAGAATTTCTGGTGGCGTACCAGGTGCTCGCGCTGCTCGTGGTCGAGGCGCCAGCCGATCGGCGCGGCCGGGGGACGCAGCAGCCGGCGCGCGGTGGCCAGGCCGGTCGCGGTGCCGGCCAGGTGCCCGAGCACCAGGCCGAGCCCGCCCATCCCCGCTTGCAACAGGGCCAACTGGGAGACGACGATGACGGCGGCCGTGGCGACCTTGGCGCGTGCGGCCTTGCCGAAGGCATTGTGCGAGGTGGCATAGGCGAGCGTGGTCTGCATGCAGGCGGTGAGCCAGGTGCCGATGCCGAGCGTGAGCAGGCCGGTCCAGGACAGGCGGCTGGCCGCCTCGACGCCGGCCAGGCGCGCGCCCGCGGCCAGCAGGGTCAACCCGAGGGCGGTGGCGGTGCTGCTGTAGAAGACTACGCGGAAGCAGGCGCGCTGGCGCTCGGGCTCGTGGTCGAGGATCATTGCCGCTTCCATGCGCAAGGTCGCGCCGATCGCCGCGATGGCGACGATGCCGAGCCACACGCTATAGGCGCCCAGCTCGCCCGGGCTGCACAGGCGCGTCAGCAGCGGGGCGGCCAGCAGCGGCAGGGCCTGGGCGCCGACGGCGCCGCCGAACACGGTGGCGACGTTGCGCCAGAACGGGGCGATCCGGGCGAGGCGGCCGGGCTCGCGCCGCCCCAGCGGGACCGCCATGCGCTGCGCCAGCCGATGCAGGCGCCGCCGGGACGTCGGACCGGCCGCTGCGCGCGGCGGCTCGTGGTCCTGCACCTGCTCGTGGCCGGATTCGGTTCGCATGGACTGTCCCGGTGGCTGCGGCGTGCGCTGTGGGGAGATGCCGGCTCAGGCCACCTGGACTTGCGCCGGTTCCCCGGCTTGCGCCAGGGCCTGGGCCAGCGCCTCGGCCACGCGGTGGACGCTGGGGCGGTCGAGATAGGGACCCATGGGCAGGCTCAATACCTCCTGGGCCAGGCGTGCTGCGACCGGACAGCCATCCGGGCCGGCCCAGTGCGCATAGGCCGGCTGGCTGTCGATCGGCAGCGGATAGTGTACGGCGGTGGGAATGCCGGCTGCGTGCAGCGCCGCCTGCAGGCGTTCGCGCTCGCGCACCCTGACCGTGTACTGGGCGTAGACGCTGCTGCGGTCGGGCCGGCAGGCCACCTTCGCCAGCCGCTCGCCCGGCAGGCCGGCAAGCAGGTCGTCGTAGCAGGCGGCGGCGCGCCGGCGCTGCTCGATTTCCCACTCGAAGCGTTCGAACTTGGCCAGCACGACGGCGCACTGCAGGGTGTCCATGCGCCCGCCGACACCGATCCGGGTGTGCACGTAGCGGCGCGACTGGCCGTGCACGCGCAGTTCGCGCAGGGCGTCCGCCAGGCCGTCGTCGTCCGTGAACAGCGCGCCGCCGTCACCGTAGCAGCCGAGCGGCTTGCTGGGAAAGAAACTGGTGCAGCCGATGGTCGACAGGTTGCAACTCTTGCGGCCGCGGTAGCTGGCGCCGAAGCTCTGGGCGGCGTCTTCCACCACCGCCAACCCGTGGCGCGCGGCGATCGCGTTGATCTCGTCCATGTCGGCCGGCTGGCCGTAGAGCGACACCGGGATGATGGCGCGGGTGCGCGGCGTGATGCGCGCCTCTAGCAGCCGGTGGTCGAGGTTGCAGGTGTCGGGCTCGACGTCCACGAACACCGGCGTGCCACCCAGCAGCACGATGGCCTCGGCGGTGGCGATGAAGGAGAAGGGCGTGGTGAGGACTTCGTCGCCGGGCTTGATTCCGAGCGCCATCAGGGCGACGATCAGGGCCTCGGTGCCGGACGAGACCGTGATGCAGTGGCGCGCGCCGGTCCAGGCGGCCAGGCGCGCCTCGAGTTCGGCCACTTCCGGTCCCATGATGTACTGGCCGTGGTCGAGCACGGCCTGGATGCGCGCGTTGATCAGCTCGCGCGAGGCCAGGTATTGCGACTTGAGGTCGATGAAATCCATGGCATTCCTCGTCAGGATGGGGAAGCGGCGCGCGCGAGGCGGCAGGCGCCGCCGTGCAGCAGGTACAGGTCGCCGGTATGCGGACAGCGCGCCTCGGCGGCGGAACTGGCGTCCGATTCCGGGGCGATACCGGGCGCCGGCAGCAAGGGAAGATCCAGCCGCTCGCCGTAGCGGCTGACCCAGCCGATCTGGCGCGCCGGCACCCCGGCCACGAGGGCGAACGCGGGCACGTCGCGGTTGACGACGGCGCCGGCGGCAACGAAGGCGTACTCGCCGACCGTGACCCCGCACACGATGGTGGCGTTGGCGCCGATGGTGGCGCCGCGCCGCACCAGGGTGCGCCGGTAGGCGTGCTTGCGGCTCACCGCCGCGCGCGGGTTGTAGACGTTGGTGAATACCATGCTGGGCCCGCAGAACACGTCGTCCTCGATGGTGACGGCATCGTAGACCGAGACGTTGTTCTGGACCTTGACGTTGTTGCCCAGCACCACGTCGTTGCCGACGTAGACGTTCTGGCCCAGCGAGCAGTCGTCGCCGATGCGGGCCCCGGCGCAGACGTGGGCGAAGTGCCAGACCCGGGTGCCGTCGCCGAGGATGGCGCCGTGGTCGACGATGGCGCTGGCGTGGATGACGGGGGCCATGCTCAGTACTCCAGTGGCAGGGCGATGCGCTTGCCGTCGCGCGCCGAGCGGTAGGCGGCGACCAGCACCTCGAGCGACTTCAGGCCTTCGCGTCCGTCGGTCTCGGGCTCGGCCTCGCCGCGCAGCACCTTGAGCACGTTATCGTAGTAGAGCGGGTGGCCGAAACCGTAGACCGAGGCGGTCTGGTAGCTGGCTTCGGCTACGCGTTCGTCGTCGGGGTCGGGACGGGCGAACTCCCATTGCTGGATTTCGTTGACGGCCACCCCGCCGATGCGCGCGGTGCCGTGCTCGCCCAGGATGGTGATCGAGCCCTCCAGGTTGCGCGGATAGGTCAGCATCGTCACGTTCAGCGAACCGAGCGCGCCGTTGCGCCAGCGCAGGCTGATGACCCCGGTGTCCTCGACCTCGATGTCGCGCGCCAGGGTGGCCGTGTAGGCCTGCAGGCTTTCCACGGGACCGACGATCCAGTCGATCAGGTCGACATAGTGGCTGGCCTGGTTCATGAAGGCGCCGCCGTCGAATTCCCAGGTGCCGCGCCAGGCGGCGCTGTTGTAGTACTCGCTCGGCCTGGTCCAGAACACGTTCAGGTTGACCATGTAGATGCGCCCGAAGCGCTTCTTCTCGACGGCGCGCTTGAGCAGCTGCAGGGTGGCGTTGCGGCGGTTCTGCTTGACCACGAACAGGCGCACCCCGGCCGCGTCGGCCGCCGCCACCATCGCCTTGCCGTCCTCCCAGCGCGTGGCCATCGGCTTTTCGGTGACGACGTGGCGGCCGGCGCGCGCCACCTCGATGGCCTGTTGCGGATGCAGCCCGGAAGGGGTGCACAGCACGAAGGCGTCGGCCTCGCACTCGGCCAGCATGCGGTCCAGGCTGCGCCACGGACGCGCGCCGGTGGCGGAAGCGGCCGCTTCGAGCGCACGCGGGTCGACGTCGCATACCCCGACCAGCTCGCAACGCTCGTGGTGTGCGCGGATGGCATTCACGTGGTTCTTCGCTATGCGGCCGCAGCCGACCAGGGCGAAGCGGATCTTGCGGTCGACGATGGCGGGGGGATAGGAACGCATCGGGTTCTCCGGCTCGTATCAATCGCTCGGGCGGCGCTTCAGGCCTTGACCACGTTCGGCTCGCGCTCGGTATACACGCCGCGGGTGTCGACGATCAGGTTGGCGTACTGGCGCACCATCTCGTAGTCGAAGGCGCTGTGCGCGGTGGCCACCAGCACCACGTCGTAGGACGCGATCGCGTTCGGGGTGAGCGCCACGCTGGAGAGCTCGAAGCGATGCTCGCGCATGCGTGGGAAGACCGGCACGTGCGGGTCCGAGTAGTCGACGGTGGCGCCCTTGCGGCGCAGGATCTCCATCAGGGCCACCGAGGGCGACTCGCGCATGTCCTCGACGTCCTTCTTGTAGGCGATGCCCAGCACCAGCACCCGGCTGCCCATGATCGAGCGCCCGCGCTCGTTGAGTGCGTCGGCCACCTTGCCGATCACCCATTGCGGCATGTCGCTGTTGATCTCGCCGGCCAGCTCGATGAAGCGGGTGTGCAGGCCGTACTCGCGCGCCTTCCAGGTGAGGTAGAAGGGGTCGATCGGGATGCAGTGGCCGCCCAGGCCCGGACCCGGATAATAGGGCGTGAAGCCGAAGGGCTTGGTGGCGGCGGCGCGGATCACCTCGTGGATGTCGATGCCCATGCGGTCGGCGATGATCTTCATTTCGTTGACCAGGCCGATGTTCACGGCGCGATGGATGTTCTCGAGCAGCTTGGTGAGCTCGGCGGCGCGGGTGGAGCTGACCGGCACCACGCGGTCGACCGCGGCCCGGTACAGGGCCAGGCCGGCCTCGAGGCAGGCCGGGGTGGTGCCGCCGCAGACCTTCGGGATGGTGCGAGTCTGGAAGTGCGGGTTGCCCGGATCTTCGCGCTCGGGCGAGAACACCAGGAAGACGTCGCGTCCGACGGTGAAGCCGCGCGACTCCAGGCGCGGGCGCAGTTCTTCCTCGGTGGTGCCGGGGTAGGTGGTGCTTTCGAGTGACACCACCTGGCCTTCGCGCACATGGGGCAAGAGGGCGCCGACGGTGCCCAGCACATAGGACAGGTCGGGCTCGCGGAAGGCATTGAGCGGGGTCGGCACGCAGATGATCAGGGCATCGGCCTCACCCGCGCGGGCGAAGTCGGCGGTGGCTTCGAAGCCGAGCTCGCGCGCCGAGCAGATCGCCCTGGGCTCGATGTGCTTGATGTAGCTTTCGCCGCGGTTCAGGCGCTCGACCTTGTCGGTATCGATGTCGATGCCCAGCACCCGGAAGCCCTGCGCCGCATAGCACAGCATCAAGGGCAGCCCGACATAGCCGAGGCCGACGATGCCGATGACGGCGGTGCGGTCCTGCAGCTTGTCCAGCAGCTGCTCCAGGTGAGGGGAAGTGTTCTCGTCGCGCATGTGTTTCCTCGTCGTTCAGTGGGCTGTGGATGGATGGTTCAGATCCGGAAGGGCACGAATTTCCTGATCAGGCCGGGCGCCGGGGTGTCGACCACGACGGGTGGCGGGGCCACCGGGGAAGTCGGCACGTATTCGGCGACGATGGCCTTGACCATCGACTCGATCGTTCCGCGCTCGTGGGTTTCGCAGGCCATCATCAGGCAGGTGATGCAGGTTTCCAGGACGCTGGGGCGCAGCGCGCTTTCCTTCATGCGCATGATGCGCGGGTGCTCGCTCGGGAAAACGGTGCCCTCGGTCAACAGTTCCTCATGCAGCTTCTCGCCGGGGAACAGGCCGACGAACTGGATCTCGATGTCGCCGCGCGGGTTCTGCGGCGTGCGTTCGGTGAGGCCGGACATGGCGATCATGGTGCGCGCCAGGTCGACGATCTTGACCGGCTCGCCCATGTCGAGCACGAACACGTCGCCGCCCTTGGCCATGGCCCCGGCCTGGATCACCAGCTGGGCCGCCTCGGGGATCAGCATGAAGTAGCGCGACACTTCCGGATGGGTGATGGTCAAGGGGCCGCCGCGCGCGATCTGGCGCTGGAACAGCGGGATCACCGAGCCGGACGAGCCGAGCACGTTGCCGAAGCGGACCATGCAGAAGGTGGTGCGGCCGCCGTGGCGCACCGCCGCCGCCTGGAAGATCAGCTCGGCGATGCGCTTGCTGGCGCCCATGATATTGGTCGGGCGCACCGCCTTGTCGCTCGAGATCAGCACGCAGGTCTCGACCTTGTTGCGGGCGGCGGCGCTGGCGACGACCTGGGCGCCCAGCACGTTGTTGCGCAGGCCCTCGACGATGTTGGTTTCGACCAGGGGCACGTGCTTGTAGGCGGCGGCGTGGTAGATCGTGTCGACTTTGCCGTCGCGCAGGACGCGTTCGACCAGGTCGTTGTTGCATACCGAACCCAGGTGGGCGTGTATGGCCAGGCCCGGGAAGCGCGCGCTCAGTTCCTGGCGCACCGTGTAGAGCGCGTATTCGGAGTGATCGAGCAGGTGCAGCGCCTGCGGGGCGAGAGTGACGATCTGGCGGCACAGCTCGCTGCCGATGGAGCCGCCGGCGCCGGTGACGAGCACGCTCTTGCCCTTGACGCAGCGGGCGAACAGGTCGGTGCGCGGCGGCACCGGCGGACGACCGAGCAGGTCTTCGAACTTCAGTTCGCGGATCGAGCCGTGCGCCGGCGGGCGGTCGTCGGCCAGGTCGACCAGGCGGCTCAGGATCTTGACCGGCACGCCGGCCTGGCCGAGGCGCTGCATGATGTCGCGCAGGCGTTCCGGCGAGACCGAGGGCAGGGCGATGACGATGGTGCGGATGCCCTGGGCCGCGACCTGCTCGGCCAGGCGGGTGGTGTTGAACACCCGCAGGCCGGCGATAGTGCGCTCGTCGAGGGCGCGCTTGTCGTCGAAGAAGCAGACCGGGCGGTATTCGTCGCCGTGGCGCATTGCCTGTACCAGCCGCGCGCCCGCCTCGCCGGCGCCGTAGACGGCCACCGCGTCGGAGGTGGCAGCCGGGCGCCGGTAATGCGAGCGCAGCAGGTTGCGCAGGCCGATGCGGGAAATGACGACATAGGAAAACACAACGAACCAGTAAATGGCGAGCGCGCTGCGCGGAAAACGCGGTTCGTTCATGATGATTAATACGACATACACGCACAGAATGGCGAATGCGAGCGCCACGCCGGTAAAACTCAACAGGCGCTGGTCGATAAAGCGAATGACCGCCCGGTATAAATCGGAAACGGAAAATGCCGCAATCGTGACGATCGCCACCAGCGCATAGGAAGCGGGTCCGAAATTACGGGCCAATTGCAAATCGCCGCCACGTAATATCATCGCGATCAGAAAACAGGCCGGCATTGCCACCAGATCGGTTCCCACCATCAGGGCGATTTTGCTGACGCGGCTCATCGACACCATCCGCGCACACCACCGGCTGAAAAGATCGGAGCTGAATTTCGACATGGCAATCCGCTGCGGTTAGAAAAGGGTGGTCGGCCGAAATGGCTACATTACATTGTCACGGCTATTGCGATAATGGTGGAAATACATAAAAAATAATGCCCGATCTTATTCGGAAATAGGCTGGGGAGGTTTTGTAAATTTATTATCTGGCGACCACTACTAACGGAGTTTGACCTGACTCAACGGCAACGAGTGAATTAATTCATAAATCTGTAAACATAAAAATTGGAAATGAAATAGGGAAATAAATCGCCTATTTAATTTCCATAGATTATTTAATTGATGAGCAGAACGGCTCAGCGGGCGGGCCTGAATGAGGGACAGGGCTGGAGCGGCGCCTGCGGGGGACGGCGATACGCTGCCGGCGCGGCCGGCAGCGGGGAACTACGGGAACTACGGGGAACTGAGGATACGGCGGGAAACTCAGGCGGCTGGGCGGCCCGGACGCGGCTGCGGCGCCATCGGCGGCACCGTGATCTGCTCGTTCAGGCGCAGGAATTTGAAGCCGGCCAGCACCTGGCCCTGCTTGCCCTCGCGTGCGTTGCGCGCCTCGCGTTCGGCGGCGCGGGCGATGAAGGACTCGAAGCTCTCTTCGCGTACCTGCGGGGCCTGCGAGTGCAGCAGGCGGCGCTCGCCGTTCGGGCCGAGCACCACCAGGCCCACGTGCGAGGCCCAGTATTCGCCGTTGCGGGTCGAGATCACGTTCACGAAGTCGCCTTCCTGCAGCCGGCTGGCGATCGCCGCCACCCCCTCCTTGGCGACATAGGCCTGGCGGCTGCTCTCGACCGGGATCTCGCGTAGCGTATGGTGGCGGGTGCGCAGGAAGCGCGCGCGGTCCACCGTCATCGCATACGAGGGACCGGCCGCGCCGGCCAGCTCAAGGCTGACGTCGGTCACCAGCCAGCGGTTGGCCACGTTCCAGTCCATCTCGGTGTAGTGGTTGCGGGTGGCGACGCCGATCACGCCGTCGCGGTAGCGGATCCGCTGCAGCATCCAGAAGAATTCTTCCCACGACTGCGACAGCGCCATCGCATACGTGTGTTCCGCGAATACCACGCAATCGCTTTCCTTGAGGCTGAACAGCGGCAGGTTGTCGTGGACTTCATACGGGAATTCGCCGAGCAGATGCAGCGAATAGGGCTGGCCCAGGTTCTTGCGGCCGATCGCGGCGATGCGCTTGCGCAGGTCAGGCTCGCTGGTCTGCATGTACGCGATGTAGCGGCCCGCTTCCTGCGGCGTCATCTGGTAGAGCGGCTTGCCCAGCACGGTGGCGAGCGGGATGTCGGCCGGCTGGGTGACGGGAGCGGGCGGCTGCGGGGCGGTGGCGGCGCAGCCGGCAAGGAAGGCGCCGGCCAGCAGCAGGCTGCCCAGGCGCAGGGCGGCGGGAGAGACGATGGACATGGTCGTGAGGGCATGCACGTGGGTTGACGGTGGATCCACGCTACTCCTGCGTGCGCGCGAACACCTAATGAAATTTTGTTTATTTGCTATAACTTTTGCAGTCGTCGCATATGTACATTCCTCAGAGTTATATAGCTGCGAAAACAAGTGATTATTCAGCGAAGGCATGTTTCATGAATACTCCGACAATGGCAGCGATAGCGCCCGCCACTGCAGTTCTAATAGCTATAAACATCAGGAGAGACAATATGTTCAAGCAGAAGCCGCTGGCAGCGGCGGTATCGATGGCGGTGTTGAGCTTCGCAGCTCTGCCCGTCATGGCACAAAACCAGGCCGACCAGCCGCAGGTACCGGGTTCGTCGATGCAGACGGTCCAGGTGACCGGTATCCGCGGTTCGCTGCAGCGTTCGCTGTCCGTGAAGAAGGACGCTACTGCCAACGTCGAAGTGATCAGCGCCGAAGACGTCGGCAAGATGCCGGACAAGAACCTGGCCGATTCCCTGCAGCGCCTTGCTGGTGTGGCCGTGCGTACCGACTACGACGAGGCCGAGAAAGTCTCGATGCGCGGCACCAACCCGGACATGTCCCTGATCATCTTCAACGGCCACACCGTCAGCGGCGGCGACTGGTACGTCGCCGACCAGGGATCGAGCTCGCGTTCGACCAGCCTGTCCCTGATGCCTTCGCACGTGCTGCAGCAGGCCGTGGTCTACAAGACCTCGCAGGCGAACATCGTCGACGGCGGCCTGGCCGGCACCGTCAACGTGACCACCCGCCGTCCGCTGTCCGCCAAGGAAAAGGTTTCGGGCGTGATCAGCGTCGGCGCGGCCTACGCCGACCTGCCGGGCCGCTGGGGTCCGGACATGAACGGCTCGGTCACCTGGAAGAACGACGCCGGCACCTTCGGCGTGCTGGCCTCGCTGTTCAAGGAAAAGCGCTACGTGCGCCGCGACTCGGTGTCGCGCTTCGCCTACGGCACCAGCAGCGGCTGGGACGTGATCAATACCTCCACCATGCTGGGCATCACCGATGCTTCGCTGGCCGGCACCGGCTATAAGGCTGCGGACCTGAACGGCGTGCGCTTGCCGGGTTCGATGAGCTCGGAATTCGTGGAGTCCGAGCGCGACCGCCAGGGCGGCATGGTGTCCCTGCAGTTCAAGCCGAACCGCGACCTCGACGTGGTCCTCACCGGTTTCCACTCGGAGATGGGCGCCGACAACCATGGCCGCCTGACCTCGAGCGCGATCTACTCGATGCTGCTCGGTAAGAACCAGCCGCTGGGCGCGACCGCCGCCACCTCGGCCAACACCAATTCCAACGGCCAGCGCGTCTACGCCCAGATCCGCAACCCGGTGATCGTCAACGAGACCACCGTCTACGGCCATCAGCTCAAGGTACTGAAGGCCGCCGACATCGTGTTCCCGGACGGGACCACCCCGCAGTACGTCGGCAATTCGGAAGGCTTCTTCCGCGACGGCGCCAAGGCCACTTCCGCCTTCCTCGACCTGGACGCCAAGTACAACGTCAACGACGACCTGACCGTCAAGACGCTGCTGTCGACCACGCGTGGCGTCGGCTCGACCAAGCTCGACCAGGGTCTGACGCTGGCGCGCTACGGCACCGGCATTTCCTACGCCCTGGGCGGCCTGCACGACGCGCCGTATGTGAAATATCATGGCGCCGGCAGCAACCAGCCGGGCCTGAATGCCGACGGCAGCGGCTACACCATCGTCGACCGCGCCGCATCGGGCGTGCGCACCGTCGACAAGGAATGGAGCGCCCAGTTCGATGCCGAATACCGTCTCGACCGCGGCCTGTTCAAGTCGCTCGAGAGCGGTGTACGCTTCGCCGACCACGAGCGCACCAGCGGCCGCCGCGGCCCGGCCTTCCGCACCGGGATCTCGGTCGACCCGGTCACCGGCAAGGTCACCTCGAACACCCCGACCCCGACCACCGGCTGGGCCCCGTATCCGGGCGACTTCGGCGCGGGCCTGGGCGGCGGCTGGTGGGACAACAGCGGCTTCACCTACACCCGCGACGCGACCAAGGAATACATCGCCGCCAATACCAAAGTCACCACCCCCGAGTGGGAGCGCCGCGTCAACACCGAGATCGACATGCGCGAGCGCCAGAGCGCGGCCTATCTCATGACGAACCTGGAAGGCGAGCGCTGGGGCGCGAACGTCGGCCTGCGCTACACCCGCACCCAGACCGACGCCAACATCGCGACCCCGACCCCGGCCGGCGCCTGCCAGCGCACCGAACCGGGCAAGCCGGCCACCACCTGCCCGGCCTACCCGGGTGCGATCACCACCGCCGGCAATGGCGCCGCCTATTTCGACAACACGGTATTCAACCCGGGCGGCAGCGTGGTGTACTACCTGAAGCCGGTCAGCCGTACGTTCGACAAGTGGCTGCCAAGCATGAACCTGCGCTACGAACTGAGCAAGGAGCAGATCCTGCGCTTCGGCGCCAGCCGCACCATCGGCCGCCAGAACTACAACATCCTGGGCAGCGGCTTCGGCACCCCGACTTGCGACGCCAACGGCTGCCGCGTGACCGGCCCGAATCCGGACATGCGTCCGCTGGTCTCGGATAACCTGGATCTGTCCTACGCCTGGTATTTCGGTCCGCGTTCGGTGGTGGCGGTCAGCGCCTTCCACTCGAAAATCGACGGCTACGTCAAGACCGGCGCCACCGGTACCTCCACGGTGGACCTGATCGACCCGCGCGACCTGACCGTCAAGACCTTCGCGATCAACACCGCCTCGCAGCAGGGCGCGAAGATCAGCGGCCTGGAACTGCAGTACGAGCAGCCGATCGGGAATACCGGCTTCGGCTTCACCTCGAACGTCAGCCGCGCCAAGACCAAGGTCGACGACGGCCGTCCGATGGTGGGCGCGTCCGAGTGGGCGGGCAACCTGGGCCTGTACTTCGAGAACGACAAGCTGTCGACCCGCCTGGTCGCCAACTACCGCGGCGAGTACGTGAACAGCACCACCGCGCCGTCGCCCACTGCCAATAGCCAGGGCCTGTCGGTGATCAACGGCGTGGCGATGCCGACCGCACCGACCTATGCCGATGCCGTGACCACGCTGGCGTTCTCGCTGAACTACTACATCACGAAGAACATCGAGCTGGCCTTCAGCGCCAACAACCTGACCAACGCCAAGCGCGCTCAATATCGCTACAGCGAAGAAGAGCAGCAGAAGCTGGATGTCAGCGGTCGCCAGTACTACCTGAACCTGCGCTACAAGTTCTAAGCGCGTCGACAAGTGTCTGTTTGAAGGGGAGCTTCGGCTCCCCTTTTTTTCGTTCCTGTGGCATGGCTTCCGCACGGGCCCGTCCCCTTGTAGGAGACGGCCTATCGAAAAATGTGCGGCACCTAACGGTGGGTAAGGCACCCCATCGTTATGATGGAGTCGTCTGAGTGAGGGACCTGTGCGGCAAACGCACGGTACCCGACAGCTCGACAGGTTAGCCGGTCGCCTCGAGGACCGGCACCAATTCGGGACGTCGCATGGCGGCGACCCACAACGGTAGCGGAGGCCGCCATGTCCGAGATCAAGCAACCACCCAAGCACCTGGTACGCGAATACCTCGAGCGCCGCTCGCGGGACACCACGCCGCCGCCGACGCCGGAGGAAATCCGTCGCCAGCTGGGCTGGGGCATGTTAATGCCGGCCGATCTCAAGATGGGCAGCAACCGTTCCTGATTTCCACCTCCGCGCCAGGACGGCGCGGCCCCACCGTGAACACGGTGTCTACCCAGGAGACGTCCATGACCAAGAAGATCGGCAACAAACACGAGGCACAACACCGCGGCAAACAGGAACGCCTGGAGATCCGCCGCACCAACATCGCACGCGAAGCGGTCAAACTGGCCGAGGCGCGCGCCAAATACCGCAACCAGGTCAAGGGCCGTCCGGCGATGGACCTGTCGGCCTGACGCATTCTTGTGATGCTGCCCAGCTAGCCCGCCCCCGAGGCGGGCTTTTTTTCGTCCATTCTCCCCCCATCGCCGCCGGTCGGCGCGAGCGTCCGCCGTCCGCCGAATTCTTCGCCATTCACCGCCGCCGCGCCGCCGTTCACCGAATGGCGCTTTCGCCGTGCACCAGCCTTCGGTATCGTGTGTCCATACCACTCAACACACGAAGGAGTCACGCAAGATGCATACCGAAGAATCCTACGGCTGGCGCAAGCAGGTGGTCTGGGGACTGTTGCTGATCGTCGTCGGCACCGTCGTCCTGCTCGACCGCCTGAACTACATCGACGCCGGCGCCTACTGGCACTACTGGCCGCTGCTGCTGGTCGTGGTCGGCATCAACCAGACCATCGGCTACCCGAGCCCGCGCGAATTCGGCAACGGCCTGTGGACCATCTTCATCGGCCTGTGGCTGTTCGCCTGCTTCGAGCACGTATTCGGCCTGAGCTTCCGTAACAGCTGGCCGCTGTTCATCCTTGCCTGGGGCCTCAAGCTGGTGTCCCAGCCGCTGATTGCGCGCCGCCTGGCGCAGCACGGCCAGCCGTCCGCCAGCCACCTGGAGAAATAACATGAAGGATCGTATTCAGTCGAAGGGCGTCACCAGCCAGATGGTGCTCGGCCTGCTCGTCATCCTGATGGGCCTGTTGTTCCTGCTGGATAACCTGCACATCCTCGACCTGCACCGCGCGGTGTCGTTCTGGCCGATGGTGTTCGTGGTGGCGGGCACCGTCAAGCTGTTCGACACCCAGACCCGGGGCGGGCAATTCGTGGGCGCCGCGCTGCTGGGCCTGGGCGTGCTGATGATCCTCGACCGCATGGACGTGATCGACTTCAACGTGCGCACCCTGTGGCCCCTGTTCCTGATCGGCGCCGGCGGCTTCGTGCTGTACAAGGCCTTCGAAGCGCGCCGCGCGGGACCGGCGGTCTCGCTCGACAAGGACGGCGGTCCCGGCAGCGACGTGGTGGACATCGCCGCCATCCTGGGCGGCTTCGAGCGCCGCGTCAGCTCGCAGGCCTTCCGCGGCGGCGAGATCACCGCGGTGATGGGCGGCTGCGCGCTCGACATGCGCTCCGCCTCGATCCAGGGCGAAGCGGTCATCAACGTGTTCGCCTTCTGGGGCGGCGTGACCATCAAGTGCCCGCCCGACTGGACCGTGGTCCTGCAGGGCACCCCGATCATGGGCGGCTTCGAAGAGAAGACCGCGACCCCGCCGGACAGCAGCAAGCGCCTGGTGGTGCGCGGTTACGCGATCATGGGCGGCGTCGAGGTTCGCAACTGATGGTGCGCGCAGCGAGCGCCCGATGAACGGCGGACTGTGGGCGCGCCGCAGCGTCGCACTCTACCTGCTGGCCTGGCTGATGCTGGGCGTGCTGCTGGCCGGCCTGATTGTGGCGACGACCGACGCCGGCCCGGGCGCCAGCCTGCTGTTCGCGCTGCCCCTGACCCTGTTCTATGCCTGCGCCTGCGGCTTCTCGGCCTACTACCTGTGCCGCGCCAATCCGCTGGCGCAGCGCCGCTTGGGCGCGGTGCTGACGGTGTTCTTCTTCAGCGGCCTGAGTGCGGCCCTGCTGTGGTGCGCCGCCGCCAGCGCCTGGGCCGCCGTCGGCAGCCTGGTGGCGGGGCCGGGACAGGCGGTGGCGGTGACCCGCCCGTTCGCGGCCATCATGCTGGGCATCGGGATGCTGCTGTACTGGATGACGGCGGTGGCACACTACCTGGCGCTGGAATTCGAACGGGCGCGCCGCGCCGAGACGCGCGAGCTGGAGTCGACCCTGCTGGCGCAGGACGCGGAACTGCGCATGCTGCGCACCCAGATCGATCCGCACTTCCTGTTCAACAGCCTGAATTCGATCAGCGCACTCACCGCGATCGACCCCGGCCGGGCGCGCGACATGACCTTGCTGCTGGCGGGGTTCTTCCGCCAGACGCTGGGATTGGCGCCGCACCGCAAGGTCAGCCTGCGCGACGAGGTGGCCTTGGTCGAGCGCTTCCTGGCGATCGAGGCGGTGCGCTTCGGCCCGCGCCTGGCCTTCGCCTGCAGCGTGGGCGAGGGCGCCGGCGACTGCCTGCTGCCGCCGATGATCCTGCAGCCGCTCGCGGAGAACGCGGTCAAGCATGGGATCGGCGGACTGTTGGACGGCGGTACCATACGCGTGCAGGCCGAGCGCGCCGGATCGCTGCTGCGGATCCGGGTCGAGAACGACGCCGATCCCGGCGGCGGGGGCGCAGCGGCGGGCAACGGCATCGGCCTGGTGAACGTGCGCCAGCGCCTGGCCGCGGCTTACGGCAGGGAAGCCAGCGTGCACTGGACACGCGAAAACAACATATTTTGGGTGGACCTGGTGCTGCCCGCGGAGACGGAAAAGGAATGAGCATGCGAGTGTTGATCGTCGACGACGAACACCTGGCGCGCGCACTGCTGCGCGAATACTTGTCGCACCACCCGGATGTCGAGATCGTGGGCGAATGCGCCAACGGCTTCGAGGCCGTCAAGGCCATCGGCGAGCTCGATCCCGAGCTGGTCTTCCTCGATATCCAGATGCCCAAGCTGGACGGCTTCGAGGTGGTCGAACTGGCAGGCAGCAAACCGCACTACGTGTTCGCCACCGCCTACGACCAGTATGCGCTCAAGGCCTTCGAGGTGCATGCGATCGATTACCTGCTCAAGCCCTTCAGCCGCGAACGGCTGGCCCAGGCGCTCGAGCATGCGCGCGGGCGCCGGCCGCCGCCTGAACAGGCCGGGCAGCTGCGGGCCGTGGTGCAGGATGCGGCCCAGCGCCGTGGCTACCTCGAACGGGTGCTGATCAAGGACGGCACCCGCGTGCACGTGGTGCCGACCGCCAGCATCGACCACATCGAGGCCCAGGACGACTACGTGCAGGTGAGCGCCGGCGGCAAGGCCTGGCTCAAGAACCAGCGCATGTCCGAGCTGGAAGCCCAGCTCGACCCGCAGGTCTTCATCCGCATCCACCGTTCCTGGATCGTCAACGTCGGCGCGATCGCGCGCATCGAACCGGCCAGCAAGGACAATTACTGCGCCGTGCTGCAGGACGGCACCCGGCTGCCGATCAGCCGCAGCGGCTACCAGAAGGTGCGCGAGCTGATGCGCTAGGAGCGGCCGTCGACGTCCCACCAGCCGGGCAGCAGGGCGCGCACCTCGGGACGGGCGAAGCGGTCGTCGATCAGCCAGACGACGCCACGGTCCGTTTCGGTGCGGATCACGCGGCCGGCGGCCTGCACCACCTTCTGCATGCCGGGATACAGGTAGGTGTAGTCGTAGCCGGCCCCGAACATCGCCCCCATGCGCTCGCGCAGCTGCTCGTTGACCGGATTCACCTGGGGCAGGCCGAGGGTGGCGACAAAGGCCCCGATCAGTCGCTCGCCGGGCAGGTCGATGCCTTCGCCGAACGAGCCGCCCAGCACCGCGAAGCCGACCCCGCGCCCGCCCGGCACGAAACGCTCCAGGAAAGCGGCCCGTTCCGGCTCGCTCATGCGCCGCTCCTGGCGCCAGGCCGGGACCTCCGGGTGGCGCGCCGCCAAGGTGTCCAGCACCTGTTCCAGGTAGTCGAAGCTGCTGAAGAAGGCCAGGTAGTTGCCGGGCCGCTCGCCGTACTGGCGCGCGATCAGGTCGGCGATCGGGCCGAGCGAGGCGGCGCGTGCCTGGTAGCGGGTCGAGATGCCGCCGGCGATGTGGACTTCCAGCTGGCTGCTCGAGAACGGCGAGGCGACGTCGGCCCAGGCGGTGTCCGGCGGCATGCCGAGCAGGTCGCAGAAATAATGCCAGGGACTGAGGGTGGCCGAGAACAGCGTCACCGAGCGGGCAAAAGCGAAGCGCGGCGCCAGGAACGGGGCGGGCACCACGTTGCGGATGCTGATGCTGGAGTCCCGCACCCCTGCGCGGGTCAGGTCGCACAGGGAGTGTTCGCCGAAGGATTCGGCCAGGCGGATGAAGGCCAGGGCGTCGAAATGGAAGCGCTGCAGGTCCGGGTCGAGCGGACCCGGGAACTCGGCCAGGTAGTCGTTGACGGTGCTGGTGGCATTCTGCAGGGCCTCGACCAGCTTGGCCGGCACTTGCGCCAGCACCTGGTAGGGCGCGGGCGCTTCCTTGTCGACCCCGGTCCAGGCGCGCCCGACCCGCGCCAAGGCCTTTTCGACGATCCCGGGCGCCTCCGCGCGGGCGGCGCGCAGGCTGGTGCGGTCGAGCTCCACGCTGTACATCGAACGGGCGCGCGAGACCATATTGTGGGCTTCGTCCACCAGCACGCTGGTGTTCCAGCCGTTGTTCAGGGCCAGCGCATACAGCATGGCGCCGCCGTCGAAATAATAGTTGTAGTCGCCCACCGCCACGTCGGCCCAGCGCGCCATCTCGCTGCCCAGGTAATAGGGACAGACCTCGTGCGCCAGCGCGACCTCGCGCAGGGCGTCGCGGTCGAGCAGGGAAACGCTCGCCGCGGCCGTGCGCGCGGCCGGCAGGCGGTCGTAGAAACCCTTGGCCAGCGGGCAGGAATCGCCCTGGCAGGCCTTGTCCGGATGCTCGCACAGCTTGTCGCGCGCCGTCAGTTCCAGCACGCGGAGCATGATGGTTTTTCCCGCGCCCAGGCTGGCGCAAGCGTCCAGCGCCAGGCGCCGGCCCGGGGTCTTGGCGGCCAGGAAGAACACCTTGTCGAGCTTCTCGTGCGGCATGGCCTTCAGGACCGGGAACAGGCTGCCGACGGTCTTGCCGATGCCGGTCGGCGCCTGCGCCAGCAGGCAGCGTCCGCTCGTATTGGCGCGGTAGATGTTTTCCGCGAGCTGGCGCTGGCCGGGACGGAACTCGGGGTGCGGAAAGCGCAGGTTCGACAAGGCCGCGTCGCGCGCGGCGCGGTGCGCCGCTTCCTGCGCGGCCCAGCTGGCAAAGCGCGCGCACAGCTCCTCGAACAGGGCGGCCAGCGCGGGCGCATCCCGGGTCTCGCGCAGCACGGTTTCCTGGCCGCTGCCGATGTCGTAGTAGACCAGGGCCAGGTTGACCTGGTCCAGGCCGAGCTGGCGGCACAGCAGGTGGCCGTAGACCCGCACCTGGGCCCAGTGCAGGTGCCGTTGGTTGTCGGGGATGGAAGAGAACTTGCCGCGGTGGGTCTTGATTTCTTCGATCAGGTTCTGGTCCGGATCGTAGCCGTCGGCGCGCCCGCGCACGTGCAGTTCGCCCCAGCTGCCTTCGAGCGCGACTTCGGCCTTGTAGTTGGGGCCGCGCCGGCCCTGCACCACCGCGTGGCCAAGGATGCCTTCCTGGGCGGTGGGCGAAGGCGTGAAGCGCGTATCGAGGTCGCCCTGCTTGGCGGTGAACTCGCACAGGGCGCGCACCGCGACGCTATAGGTCAAGCCGCCTGCTCCCATTGCAGGTAACAGACCGAGACCGGCATCCCGTGCTCGGCGCAGTAGTCGATCCAGCGCAGCTGGTTGTCCTGCAGGCGGTCGCCCGGTCCCTTCACTTCGATCATGGTGTAGCGCTTTTCTTCCTTCCAGAACTGGATCAGGTCGGGAAAGCCCGTGTGGTTGGCCTTGACGTCGGCCAGGATGCGCTCGCACCACTTTGCCAGGTGCGCCGGCGGGATGCAGTCCAGCGCCAGCCCCAGGAGCTCTTCGCTGAGCGCGCCCCAGTAGACGAAGGGCGAGGCGATGCCGGCCTTGTCGCGGAAGTTGGCGAGGATGGTGTCGCGGTAGCTGCCGTCCTCCAGTTCGGCCAGGCAGGACGCGAATTCCGTCGCGCGACGCTGGTGGAAGTCGGGGCTGTGCAGGTCGGCCGGTCCGCGGTGGAAAGGGTGGAAAAAGGCGCCGGGAATGGCGGCGAACACGGCGCGCCAGCACAGCAGGCCGAACAGCGAGTTTGCAAGCGCGTTTTCGACGTAGAACACGGGCGCCTCGCTGCGCGCCAGATGGTCGCGCACCACGCCCTCGACCCACCAGTCCTCGCCCGGCATGGGCAGGCGCAGGTCGAGGCGCGCGACGTTCGGCTTGCGCGTGGGCAGGCGCGCATGGCCGAGGCGGCGCGCCAGGCGCGGCCCGATGCGCATCAAGTGCTGGCGCTCGGCTTCGCTCTCCGGCGCGGCCTGGGCTTCCAGGTAGAGGGCATAGGCCTGCTCGAAGCGCTCGTGCTTTTCCAGCACCCGGATGGCGCGTCCGCGCGCACCAAGAAAGCGGCAGCGCGCATACACGGCATGGGCATTGTCCCAGTCCTTCAGCTTCTCGAAGCCCTGGCCGATCTGGAACAGCAGCTTTTCGCGCCGGCTCACCAGCCAGTCGTTGTCGAAGGCGTGCTCCGGCAGGTCGCGCAGCACCTCGCCCAGGTCCTCGCCCTCGTAGAAGCGCTCCTTGCAGGCGTGCAGGAGCAGGTAGTGGTCGACGTCGGCGCGCGAACGGAATCCGCGCGAGGCGTCCGAGATCTCGACCTGCTCGTAGCGGAACATGCCGAGGTCGGACAACACGAATTCGGTCCAGTCCTGGTGCAGGTTGCCGAAGAAGAGCAGGCGCAGGCGGTCGCACAGGGGCTTGACCAGGATCCGCAGGGCGCGGTCGTCGCAGTCGGCATACCAGTGCGAGAACGGGCGTTCGCCGGCGAAGGCTGCGCGCAGCGCTTCGAGCTGCTCGGCCTTGCGCGCGTTCTTCTGCGCCAGGTGGGCACCGAAGGCGGCGGCGATCTCGGGCTTGGACAGCAGGTCGAACAGCTCCTCGAGCGACATCCCGGGGTCGGCCTCGACCCAGCCGGTGGCGAGCAGGTGGTTTGACGCCTCGACCGGGCAGCCGATCTCCGCATACACGAGTTTACTGGCGCGGAACAGGTTCCCCTTGCGCATGACCATGCGCACGAACAGGGCGCGCGCGTTCCGGGGCAGGGTGGGGAAGGCGGCGATAAAGGCGAGCTCGTCCTCGAGGAGCAGGTCGCGATAGCGCTCGCCTATCCAATCGAGGACGCGCTGGAAATTGTCCAGATAATAAAACTCGTTTTCCAGAACCCTGATCATGGCGAGACGTCTTACTGTGTTTATGTACAGCCCACCCGCAGTATAACGCCGCGCAGCAGCAATAGCCCAGCAGTATCGCGATTTTTCGCGCCAATGCGCGCGTGAACGACGCTTTTACGCCTTACTCACGTGCCGGGCGCGACTTGCAGGAGTCGTTCGGGCACAGCAGTTCGGTCATCTGCGAGCCCGGCGGGGCGTGACCGTTGGCATGCACGATGACGGCCGAGATCAGGGCGACGTCGGCATCCACTGGCGCATCGGGTGCGCGCGCCGGGGCGGCTGAGCGGGCCGCCTTGAGCGGGGCGGGACGGGCGGCGCCTTTCGCGGCCAGCACCGGTTTCGGTTTCGCGAGGAGCGGCGCCGGACGGCTGGCTACCGGCCTGGCCTCGACCGCAACCGCGGGAGCCGGGCGTGGCGGCGGCGCTTTGGCGGCCGGGCGTACCGGGACCGGCGCCGCCGGCACGGGCGTCGGGGGCGTCGCGGGCGCCGGCTTGAGCAGGCGCAAGGGCGGCACGCCCTCGGGCGTGGGCGCCTGGTCGACGATGTGCGCCGCGCCGGCAGCTTGCACCTCGAGTGCGGCCGGGCGCAGCGCCGGTGGCGGCGAGGGCTGGAGGGCAGGCGCCTGGCGCTGCGCCGCCTTGCCGGCGTCGGCCAGCATGGTGTCTTGCGTGGCGCGCTGGCGGCCGTCGTTGTTGGCCGCCAGCCACACCAGTGCCCCGGTCAGCGCCAGCGCCACGGCGGCGCTGGCGCCGTACCAGGCCAGCCGCGCGCTTGACGTCGCGCCGGCCGCGGCCTTGCGCCGGCGCGCCGGCTCGCGCTCGAGCATCGCCAGGATGCTGTCCTCGCCGGAGGTCGTGGCGGCCGATGGGCGGCGCGGCGACATCAGGTTCGGACGCATGGACGGGGATTGATTTTCGTCTGTAGGCCGCACGGCATAGCTCCTAAGATGGGTTCTCTCAATTCTGATTAGAAACAATCTTGGAGGAAGCGATGCTGATTTTTCTCGCCCTTCTGTACTTTTGTCTGGCCACGGCCGCGATCTGGCTGGCCTTGTTCCCGGGCGGCCGCGCGGTACTGGCGCGCAGTCTGGCGAGCCTGCGCCAGCGTGTCGCCGATCGCGCCCTCGGCTGGCAGATCGCGGGCAGCCGCTATGCCGGGGCGGCGCGGGTCGAGATCCCGCGCGACCTCGGCGCGACGATCCTGGGCTTCGTCCGGCGCCACCGCGTCGCCTGCGCGATCGGGGTGCCGGCGATCCTGATTCCTTCGCTGCTGGCGCTGGCCCTGTCCAGCCCGGCCATGCTGCCGGTCTACGAGGGCGAGAACGTCACCCCGGATGCCCAGGTCGCGGCCCTGCTGCAGGGCGAGCGCCTGGTGCCGCCGGTGGCGCTGCCGCCGATGGCCTTCACGACGGCCGAAGTGGAACTGGTGCGGCCGATGCTGGTCGGGGCCAGCCGCAACTGGGGCCTGCTGCATCCCGACTTCAGCCAGCGCCTGCTACTGGCGTTCAAGATCATGAAAGAAAAGCACGGCTACGAGATGGCCTTGCTGGAAGGCTACCGTAGTCCGGCGCGCCAGGACGAGCTGGCCAAGGCCGGCAACCACGTCACCAACGCGCGCGCCTTCCAGAGCTGGCACCAGTATGGCCTGGCCGCCGATTGCGCATTCTGGCGCGACGGCAAGCTGGTGATCTCGGAAAAAGACCCCTGGGCCATGCGCGGCTACCAGCTGTATGGCGAAGTGGCGGAGTCGCTGGGCCTGACCTGGGGCGGGCGCTGGAGGATGATGGATTTCGGCCACACCGAGCTGCGCCTGCGCGGCGTGATGCAGCGTTGAGCTGGCTCGGCAACCCTTGCGCAGTCGCAAGTGTTGCCACCCGGCGGCGTGCGAGCATTTCCGTTAGAACATTCCCCCAACCTACCCATCTCCCGTCATGGCACGAATCTGGCAGTTACTGACCGACAGCCGCGTGCTGGTCGCGATCGGCATCGCCGCGCTTGCGGCATGCCTCCTCATTGGCGCCGACCTGCTCGGCATCGATCCCATCTGGGCCCTCATCGCGGGACTGGGCCTGCTCGCCTGCTGGGGCCTGTGGTGGGCGGTGCGGCGCCACATCCGCGGGCGCGCGGCAAGGCAGCTCGGCGAGGCCATCGTGCCTGGGGAAGAGGCGCTCGCGAAGGCGAGTGGCGACGCGTCCGGCGAGATGGCGGTGCTGCGCAAGAACATGATGGAGGCGATCGCCACCATCAAGACCTCCAAGCTCGGCCTCACGCGCGGCGCCGCGGCGCTTTACGAGCTGCCCTGGTACATGATCATCGGGAACCCGGCGGCGGGAAAGAGCAGCGCCATCGCCCACTCGGGACTGACCTTCCCGATCCCCGGCAACAAGGCGTTGCAGGGCGTGGGCGGCACCCGCAACTGCGACTGGTTCTTCACCACCGACGGCATCCTGCTCGATACCGCCGGGCGCTACTCGGTGCAGGACGAGGTGACGGATACCGGCCGCGCCGAGTGGTTCAGCTTCCTCGACCTGCTGCGCAAGCACCGTACGCGCGCCCCGATCAACGGCATCCTGATCGCGGTCAGCGTGGCCGAGCTGGTGGCCGGCCCCACCAGCGCCTCGCACGAACTGGCGAAAAGCCTGCGCACCCGGGTGCAGGAGCTGACCGAGCGCCTCGGCGTGCACGCGCCGGTCTACGTGGTCTTCACCAAGGCCGACCTGGTGGCCGGCTTCACCGACTTCTTCGCCGACACCGAGCGCGCCGAACGCGATCGCATCTGGGGCGCCACCCTGCGCTACAACCGCCGCAGCGCGCCGCAGGACGTGCTGGCCTTCTTCGACGAGCACTTCGACGAACTGGTCGACGGCCTCAAGGAGATGAGCCTGGCGAACATGGGCGCCAATCGCAGCACGCACATGCGCTCCGGCGTGTTCACCTTCCCGCTCGAATTCGCCGCCATCAAGACGCCGCTGCGCGCGTTTCTCTCCACCCTGTTCGAGGAAAACACCTACCAGTTCAAACCGGTGTTCCGCGGCTTCTACTTCACCAGCGCGTTGCAGGAAGGCCGCGTGCAGGACCTGTCGAGCAAGCGCGTCGCGAGCCGCTTCGACCTGGCGTTGCGCGAGCAGAAAGGGGAAGAGGTGGCCGAGCAGTCCGGCTACTTCCTGCTCGACCTGTTCCGCAAGGTGATCTTCGCGGACAAGGAGCTGGTCAAGCGCTACACGAATCCGGCGGCCGCCCGCTGGAAGGTGGCGGCCTTCTTCGGAGCCACCATCCTGCTGGGCGCGGCGCTGGGCGGCTGGAGCTGGTCCACCATGGGCAACCGCCAGCTGGTGGCCAACGTGCAGTCCGACCTCGACAAGGTGGCCAAGCTGCAGGCCGGGCGCGCCGACCTGCAGTCGCGCCTGGAAGCGCTCGACATCCTGCAGGACCGCATCGAGCAGCTCGACACCTACCGCAAGCAGACCCCGTGGGCGCTGGGCTTCGGCCTGTACCAGGGCGAGGCGCTGGAACGCAAGCTGCGCGACGAATACTTTGCCGGGGTGCGCGCGGTGATGGTCGAACCGGTGACGGCGGCGCTGGAAGCCATGCTCGCCGAAGTCAATGCCAATGCGGCCCAGCTGACGCCCGCCGCCGCGCCGGATTCGACCGCCGGGCAGCAAACCGCGGCGCCCGCACCCGGCGGCGGGCAGTACCAGAGCGTGTCCGCGACCAGCGTGGCCGATGCCTACAATGCGCTGAAAACCTACCTGATGTTGGGCGACAAGTCGCATGCCGAGCCGGGCCACCTGAACGACCAGCTCACGCGTTACTGGCGCACCTGGCTGGAAGCCAACCGCGGCAACATGCCGCGCGAGCAGATGATCCGCAGCGCCGAGCGCCTGCTGACCTTCCACCTGGCGCAAGTCCAGGACCCGGCCTGGCCGCAGATGACCCTGAAACTGAGCCTGCTCGACAGCACCCGCGAGCACCTGCGCCGCGTGGTGCGCGGCACGCCGGCGCGCGAACGCGTGTACAACGACATCAAGACCCGCGCCGCGACCCGCTTCCCGGCGGTGACGGTGGCGCGCATCGTGGGCGAGCAGGACCAGAACCTGGTGGCCGGCAGCCATGCGGTGTCCGGCGCGTTCACCCGCCAGGCATGGAAGGACTACGTGCTCGGCGCGATCCGCGACGCGTCCAGCAGCGAAGCCCAGAGCGCCGACTGGGTCCTCAAAACGGTCTCGAAGGACGACCTGACCCTGGAGGGCAGCCCGGACCAGATCCAGAAGGCCCTGATCGACCTGTACAAGGCCGAGTACGCGCGCGAGTGGCTGAAATTCGTGCAGGGCGTGTCGATCGCCGACCTGAAAGGCTTCGAGGGCAGCGTGCAGGCCATGAACCGGCTGGGCGACCCGCAGTCCTCGCCGATGGCCAAGCTGCTGCGCACCGTCTACGACGAGACGGTGTGGGACAACCCGGGGGCGGCCGCGGCAGGACTATCCAAGACCGAGCGCGGCTTCCTCGACTGGTTCAAGGAAAAGATCCTGCGCCGCGCGCCGTCGGATGCGCGCACCCTGGCGGGCACGGTCGACCCGGCCGCGCTGCTGGGCGCGCAAGGAGCGGGTCCGATCGGCCGCGAATTCGCCGGGGTGGCGCGCCTGGTCGGGGTGAAGGAAAAGGACGCCTCCCTCATGACCGGCTACCTGGACGCGCTGTCCAAGCTGCGTACCCGCCTGAACACCCTGAAGAATCAGGGCGACCCCGGCCCCGGCGCCAAGCAGTTCATGCAGCAGACGCTCGAAGGCAACGGCTCCGAGCTGGCCGACGCCCTGCGCTACGTCGACGAGCAGATGCTGACCGGGATGAGCGACAGCCAGAGGGCGGCGCTGCGCCCGCTCTTGGTGCGGCCCTTGACGCAGACCTTCGCGATGATCGTGCTGCCGTCCGAGGGCGAGATCAACAAGACCTGGCAGCTGCAGGTGGTCGAACCCTTCCAGCGCACCCTGGCCGGCAAATATCCGTTCGCGGCCGGCTCCTCGGTGGAGGCCACGCCAGCGGAGATCGGCCAGGTCTTCGGGCCGGAAGGCGAGGTGGCCAAGTTCGTGAACACCGCCATGGGACCGCTGGTGGTCAACCGCGGCGGCGTGCTGGCGCCCCGCACCTGGGCCGACATCGGCATTACCCTGGCGCCCCAGGTGGTGACGGGCTTCCCGGGCTGGGTGGCGCCGCTGTCGGCGCGCGGGGTCGCCACCGGCAACGGGCCGCAGACCGTGTTCCAGATCCTGCCGCAGGCGGCGCCCGGCACCCTCGAATACACGCTCGACATCGACGGCCAGCAGCTGCGCTACAAGAATACCCCGCCCGCCTGGACCAATATGGTGCATCCGGGGCCGCAGGGCCTGGCCGGGGTGCGCATCAGCGCCGTCACCTTCGACGGCCGCACCGTGGAACTGTTCAACGAGCCGGGCCAGTCGGGCCTGAAGCGCATGATCGACGCGGCGCAGAAGAAGAAAAAGGATGGCGGCGTGTTCGAGCTGCGCTGGAGCGCGGGCAACGTGGCGGTCGCGGTGGACCTGAAGATCGTTTCGAGCGCCGCGGCCAACGGCAGCGGCGAGCAGGGCGCGGGCTTCCGCGGCCTGCGCCTGCCGCCCACCATCGTCGGACGCGCGCCGGAAGGCCCGCCGGCGGGCCAGGCCGTCGCCGCCACCTCAGGAGGCCAGTGATGCGCGGCCCCGCTTCGGAACGGATCGGCTACTTCGGCAAGATCCCGGCGCGCGCCGACTTCGTCAAGCTGGCCGACGACCCGGCCGCGATCAGCATGCTGGACCGCTGGATGGCCCAGGTAATGACGCAGCTGGCCAGGGATGCGCGCTGGCGCATCAACTACGACGCCATGCCGCCGGTGAGTTTCGCGCTGGTAGGGCCGGCGCGGCGCCATGCGATCGCCGGCCACCTGCTGGCCAGCCACGACCAGTCGGGGCGGCGCTTTCCCTTTCTCGCCGCGCGCACCCATGCGGTGCCGGACCCCGCCGCCTTCGTCACCCGTTGTCCGCTCGCCTTTGCGCCGCTGTGGACCTTCCTGGAATCGCTGTGCCCGCGGGTGCTGTGCGACGCCGATCCGAGCCAGCACCTGCAGGCGATCGCCGACGCCAGCGTGGCCCTGGGCGAGGCCGAGCCGACCCTGTCGCACCTGCTGGCCAACGGCACCATCGGCTCGCTCGGCACGCTGCTGGGGGAGCGCCAGTTCGCGCGCATGGTGCTGGCGCTCGGCCTGTTGCTGCAGCCGGTGATGCACAGCCAGCCGGCCGAGCTGCACAAAAGCCTGGTGCTGCCGCTGCCGCACGACGCCGCGGCGCGCTATCCGGTGGCCGCGTTCTGGCTGCAGCTGATCGCGCCTTTCCTGCGCCGCGCCAGCTTCGACCTGGCGATTTTCATCACCCGCCAGGAAGGCCGCCCGGTGCTGGTGGTGGGCTTCTGCGCGGCCCTGGCCGAGACCTTGCAGGCCCTGGTCGACCCGCTGGTCGGCGCCGAGCAGCAGGTGCGCCTCTCCGACACCGGCTGGATCGACGAGCAGCTCTACATCGACCTCGACGTGCGCTCGCTGGCCAGCTACCTGGCCCAGGCCGACCTGCCGCTCGGACTGGCGCGCGACATGTTCATGAAGACCTTCATTGGAGCCGCGACGTGAAACTATCCGCATGCGTGTTACTTGTCCTGCTGGCTGGCCCGGCGACCGCCCAGCAGGAGCCGCCGGTCGTGGTCAGCGGCACCGTGGCCGACGAAGCGACCAAGGCCGCGCTGCTCGAGCGCCTGCGCATCGTCTACGGCGCCTCGCGCGTGGTCGACCAGCTCGCGGTCGGCACGGTGGCGGCCCCAAGCAACTGGAACGAATACGTCGCCCGCCTGATCAATCCGAACCTCAAGCTGGTGAAAAGCGGCCAGCTCAAGGTCGAGGGCAACAACGTCAGCCTGCGCGGCGACGTCGCCAGCGAGGAGCAACGCCAGAAGATCGCGGGCGACATCGCGGCCAGCCTGAACGCCAGCTATACCGTCAACAACGGGCTGCGGGTGGTGCAGACCCAGCAGGCCGTGCTGGATGCGGCGCTGGCCAACCGCATCATCGAGTTCGAATCGGGCAAGGCGACCTTGACCGAAGCGGGCAAGCTCGTGCTCGACCAGATGAGCGCGGCGATGCTGAAGCTCCAGGGCGTGAAGGTGGAGGTGATCGGGCATACCGACAACGCCGGTTCGCGCGCCGGCAACCTGTCGCTCAGCCAGGCGCGGGCCGAGGCGGTCAAGGCCTATGTCGTCGGCAAGGGCATTGCGGCTGAGACGATCGCGGTGTCGGGCGAGGGGCCGGACCGGCCGGTGGCGGACAATCGGACGGCGGAAGGGAAGGCGCGCAATCGCCGCATCGAGTTCAAGGTGGTGCAGTAGGTCTTCGAGCAAGATTGGGTTCCCGCCTTCGCGGGAACGACGTTTTTAGGCTGCTAGCCTCAAGACCGTCGTTCCCGCGCAGGCGGGAATAATGCCACTGGCACTATTCCCCCAAGTTTGTTTGCGTACTAGGGCAACGTAATCGTCACATGCGCCGCCTTCGGCGGCAGCTTCACCAGATCGTTATACGCCGCCATCTGCGTCTCGGTCTCCTTCGACAGCGCCGTCCGGAAACCGAGGTAGGCCCCCAGCCCCGCCACCATGAACACGGCGCCCAGCACCCATAGCGACAGGTCGCTCTGCAGCCGGTTGACCACCTGGTCCGGCCGCTCGGCGTGCGGCGCGAAGCCGCGGGTGCGGCCGCGCATGCGGGCGATCTCGTCGCCCAGGCGCGCCACCAGGTAATCCAGCTTGTCGCGGCCGTCGAGCGCGTAGCGGCCCTGGAAGCCGAGCAGCAGGCACATATGGAAGACTTCCAGCGCCTCCACGTGCACCTGGCCCTTGGCGCGCAGGTCTTCCAGGCGGTGGAAAAAGTGCTCGCCCGCCAGCTGGTCGCCGAACACGCGCAGCTGCAGCGGGCGGGTTTCCCAGGCCTCGCGCACGTCATAGGTCGAGCGCAGGATGATCTCGTCCACCGCCGAGCAGAACGCGTACTTGGCGGCGGTGACGTCGTCCGCCGAGATGCCCAGGGCCTTGGCGTTGCGGTCGACGTCGGCCAAAAAGCCCGTCATGTTGTCGGCAAAGGCGACCTTGTCCTGCGGGCCGCAGCCGTTCTTCAGCAGGAACAGCGCGTAGAAGCCTTCGTACATGATGTCCACCAGGCGCTGCGGCGGACGCTCGGCCTGTTGCCCGGGTTGCGGCGCGGTGCGCCGTTCGACGAAGGCGCTCATGCGGCCACCGCGATCAGTTCGAGGCGCAGGTCGCGGATCCCGTTCGGGACGTAGATCGAGATCGCCTGCGATTTCAGCATCGTTTCGTACAGCATGCCACGGTTCTCCAGGATGAAGTAATAGGTATCGGGCCGCACCGGCACCGCCGCCGGCACCTGCGGCGCGTGCACCAGCTTCACGCCGGGCAGGGCCGACAGCACGAACTTGTCGACGTCCTCGGGCGCGCCCACCTTGAACTGCAGCGGCACGATGTCCACCAGCTGCAGCGCCGGCATGTCGGCCGCCACCGCCAGGTAGAGCGTGGTCTGCAGGTTGATGCGTCCCGAGTCGAGCGCGCCCAGGTAGTAGGACGGCCGCTCGCGGTTGAGGACGATCGTGAAGTAGCGCGACGAGATCACGGTATCGAGCAGGTCGCGGATGATGCCGTCCAGGCGCGCGAACTGCGGGCCGGGATCGGCGTGCACGTAGGCCGGCAGGTCCTCCAGCCGGTAACTGCGCGAATAGGTCATCAGGCCGCCGGCCAGCCCCAAGAGCTCGCCGAACAGGCGCTCCGGATGCAGGTCGCGGTGGCCCAGGTAGTGCGACAGGGCGGCATAGCCGGTGCTGGCCGTGTGCAGCAGCCAGAAGGCGGAGACGTCGCCGCCGCGGATCTCGATCACGTTCTTGCTCGGTTCGCGCATGTGGCCGTACAGGGCGTTGACCTTGGCCAGCAGCTTTTCCATCAGACGGGCCAGGTTCAGGTGCAGGCCCGGCGCGGCGTCGATCGACAGGCTTGGGGGCACGAAGCTGGGGTCGGCCTCGAAGCCGCCGGTGGGCACCCGGCGCAGGCGCACCAGCGGGAAGCTGTCATAGGCTTCCAGCGGCTCGGTATCGGCTACCAGGCGCAGCGCCTTGCGCAGGTAGGTGATAGGCGCTTCGGCGGCGCGCGTGTACAGGTCCTGGGTGTCGCGCTCATGGCTCGCATAGCGGGCGTCGCGCGCATCGGGCCCGGCTTCGCCCTCGGGCGCGTGGTTGTCGCCCCAGGCCTTCAGGGCGGGCAGGGCGGCGTGGAAGGTCACGGTTTGCAGTCCCGCCGGCAGTTCGGCCAGGCGTACCTGCAGCGGCAGCGGGTCGCCGTCGGGCGCGCGGTAGACCTCGCCGTCGGGGAAGAGCAGCGACAGCTCCTCGATGCGCAGCACGTCGTGGCGCAGGGCGTCGTAGTCGACCACCAGCTTGCGCACGCCCCAGGCGTAGGGGTGGAGGGCGCAGGCGGTCTGGTTCAGGCGCGCCTCGTGGTAGCGGTCCTGCTGCTGGAAATGCTGGGGCCGCAGGAACAATCCTTCGCCCCAGAGTAGCTTGGCTGGCATGCTCATCGGTGACTCCCGCTCGGAAATTCCTAGCTTGGCGGAAACAACGCCAGGATCATTGACAGCGCACAGAAGATAGCGATGCGGCCCCGACCGTGAGGGCGCAGGCGTGCAGGCCGATCGTCAAGCCTTCGCGTTCGGCATCGACGGCCTTGACGACGGTGCGCCAGCGGCCTTCGGCGGGACGCTGGAACAGTGCGACCACGGCCAGGTAGCCGGCCTCGCGTCCGACTTTCTCATTGACTTCGACTTTCTGCCCGGGCACCAGCATGATTTCGCGCACCTCCAGCAGGTCGGCGCCCAGGCGCTCGCGTTCCTGCCCGGCGTCGAGAAAGGCGTCGTACGGTGTCTGCTCGAAGGCTTCCTTCTGGCGCAGCTGGTACAGGCGCACGGCGAGGGCCAGCGGCTGGCCGCGCTTGTCGAGGTTGAGCCTGGGTGAGGCGTGCAGGCGCAGCGCCACGTTGCGCGGCGGCTGCTGCGCGTCTGGCAGTGCGGGCGGCTGGCGCAGGCCGGTCGCCTCGAGGGCGCCAGTCAGGCCGCCGCCGCCACAGCCCGCCAGCAGGTTTGCCGCAAGCAGGACCGCACAGGTCGAACCTTTACTCATCACCATTTCCTTTGCTCACTGTTTTTAGGGTGGAGTCTGGATTGAACCGGAGTGGCGCAGGCATGCGCTGATCGCGCGCAAGCGCAAGGCTCGGACGTGGCGCCGAAAGCGAACACGGCTTTGGTTGACAGTGCGCAACGCAATGGCCAAGGGCATGCGAATAATGGTGGCTGGTTTAACTGTCGTGGAGAGCCAGCATGATTTCAAGACGCTTGATGCCGTTGATTCTGGGAGTCGCCGCCCTGGCCGGGTGCGCCAGCGGCCCGCAAGCCGGAGGCACGAAGTCGACCGCCGCCGCCGGGGAACAAGTCTTTACCGAAGCCGATGCCGCGATCGCGGCCAAACAGGAAGAAAAAGCATTCGCCATGCTCAAGGCCGCCGGCGCGGCCCACCCGGTCGACAAGCGGCCGTGGGTCAAGATGGCGCAGATCCGCTTCAATGCCGGCGTGTATGGCGAAGCGATTACCCTGGCCCAGGAAGCGCTGGAGCGCGATGCGGACGACACGGTGGCGCACAGCATCGTCGCCGTCAGCGGCCTGCGCGTGGCCAGCAAGGCCTTGAACGACCTGACCCGCAAGAACAACCTGAACGGGGACGTGAAGAGCGAGGCGCAGGACCTGGCCAAGCTGCTGCGCACCAGCCTGGGTGAACCAATCATCGTCAACAAGGGTGACGGAAATAGAACTGTAGCGCAACCCAAACCGCGGCCGGCTGCAGCGTCGGCCCCCCCGGCGGCGGCGACGAAAGCAGCCAGCAACGACAAGGACCCGTTCTCCGGTCTCAAGTAATCCGTGGCCGGCCCCGCCGGCCGTCCCATCCCCGCAACCTGGAGTCGACATGGCCAAGAGTGAAAGCGTGCAGAAACGCTTGCAGAAGGTGCGCGCGCCGCGCGTGCAGATGACGTACGACGTCGAGATCGGCGACGCCATCGAGAACAAGGAACTGCCCTTCGTCGTCGGGGTGGTGGGCGACTTCGGCAACGATCCGTCGCAGGAAAAGAAACGCCTGAAGGACAAGAAGTTCGTCAACGTCGATGCCGGCAATTTCGACGAGGTGCTGGGCGCCGTCGCCCCGGTGGCGACCTTCAAGGTCGACAACCACCTGACGCCGGAGGGCGGCCAGTTCGCGGTCCAGCTGCAGTTCAAGGAAATGGACGACTTCCGCCCCGAGTCGGTGGTGCGCCAGGTGGCGCCGCTGAACGGCCTCTTGGCGGCGCGCACCAAGCTGGCCGACCTGCGCAACAAGCTGGCCGGCAACGACAAGCTGGAAGACATCCTCAGCGAAGTGCTGGGCAATACCGAAAAACTGGCCAGCCTGAAAAAGCAATCCAAACCGGAAGGGGAGGCGTGAGATGGCCGCAGTCCTCGATACGGCACAAGCCGCCGCACCGCAGGCGGTCGAACTCGACGCCTCGCTGCTCGACCAGATCGTCGAGCAGAGCCGGGTGGCGAAATCCAGCAGCGAACACGAACGCGCGCGCGACATCATCTCGGAACTGGTGACCCAGGTCATGCAGGGCACGATGGTCATGTCGAGCAATCTGTCCGCCATGATCGACGCGCGCCTGGCGGAGCTCGACCGCATGATCTCCAGCCAGCTGTCGGCCGTGATGCACGCGCCGGAATTCCAGAAGCTCGAGCGCAGCTGGACCGGCCTGCAGTACCTGGTCAAGAACAGCGCCACCAGCGCCAACCTGCAGGTGCGCATGCTCAACGCCAGCAAGCGCGAGCTGGTGAAGGACTTCCAGTCGGCGCTGGAGTTCGACCAGAGCAGCATGTTCAAGAAGGTCTACGAAGAAGAATTCGGCACCTTCGGCGGCGCCCCCTACGGCACCCTGATCGGCGACTTCGAGATCTCGCGCCAGCCCGAGGACATCTACTTCCTCGAGCAGATGTCGCACGTGGCCGCGGCCAGCCACGCGCCCTTCATCACCTCAAGCTCGCCCGAACTGTTCGGCATCGAGAGCTTCGGCGACCTGGGCAAACCGCGCGACCTGGCCAAGGTATTCGACACCGTCGAATATGCCAAGTGGAAGGCCTTCCGCGAATCGGAGGACGCGCGCTACGTCGGCCTGACCCTGCCGCGCTTCCTGGGTCGCCTGCCGTACCACCCGGCCGATGGCATGACGGTCGAAGGTTTTAATTTTGTCGAGGACGTGGACGGCAGCGACCACCAGAAGTACCTGTGGTGCAATGCCGCCTATGCTTTCGCCTCCAAGCTGACCAAGGCCTTCGAGGATTACGGCTGGTGTGCGGCGATCCGCGGCGTCGAGGGCGGCGGCCTGGTGGAGAACCTGCCGGCCCACACGTTCAAGACCGACGAGGGCGAGGTGGCGCTCAAGTGCCCGACCGAACTGGCCATCACCGACCGCCGCGAAAAGGAGCTGTCCGACCTCGGCTTCATCTCGCTGGTGCACTGCAAGAACACCTCGTATGCCGCCTTCTTCGGCGCCCAGTCGGCGCAGAAGGCGAAGAAGTACAACAACGAGGCGGCCAACGCCAACGCCGTGCTGTCCTCGCAGCTGCAATACATCTTCGCGGTCTCGCGCATCGCCCATTACATGAAGGCCATGATGCGCGACAAGATCGGCAGCTTCGCGGCGGCGTCCAATGTCGAGGACTACCTGAACCGCTGGCTGACCCAGTACGTGCTCCTGGACGACAACGCGAGCCAGGACCAGAAGGCCCAGTTCCCGTTGCGCGAAGCCAGCGTCCAGGTGTCGGAGGTGCCGGGCCGGCCTGGCGTGTACCGCGCCGTGTCCTTCCTGCGCCCGCACTTCCAGCTCGACGAGCTGTCCGTCTCGCTCCGACTGGTCGCGGAGCTGCCGCAGTCGACCAATGGCTAACGAGTAGCACAGCAGTCTCTTTCAACCTGAATGGAGTAGAACATGGCAATTGACGTGTACCTGCAGATCGACGGGATCAAAGGCGAATCGATGGACGACAAGCACAAGGACTGGATCGAGTGCCTGTCGGTGGAGTGGGGCGTGAAGCAGCCGCGTTCGGCCACCGCCTCGACCAGCGGCGGCCACACCGCCGAGCGTTGCGAACACGAGGAGATCACCCTCAAGAAGCTGGCCGACCTGGCCTCGCCGATCCTGCTGCAGACCTGCTCGGCCGGCAAGACCATCCCCAAGGCCAAGCTGGAATTCATGCGCGCCGACGGCCAGGGCGACCGGGTCAAGTACTTCGAGATCGAACTCGAGAACGTCCTGATCGGCGCCGTGGAGCCGAGCGTGAAGGAGGGCAGCATCATCCAGGAGGAGGTCGGCCTGAAGTTCTCGAAAGTCAAGTGGAAGTACACCCAGCAGAAGATCGGCGGCGGCTCCGGCGGCAACACCTCCGGCGGCTGGGACCTGGCGGCCAACAAGATCGTCTGAGCGCTGGACCGGGCGACATCGCCCGTACGCGCGGCGCACGCGGATGGTTCGCGGCGCCGCGCGCCTTTTTCCTTACCCCATATTCGACACCCGGACCCGCGGAGGGACCATGAAGGGTTTCAAGCCGGGCCTGCTCGACCGCCTGATGGACGACCGCCCGGACGGCAGCGCCGGCACGCCCTTGAACAGCGAAGGGCTCAAGGACAGCGTGGCGCGCGACCTCGAAGCCCTGCTCAACACGCGCCTGGCCTTCGACCCGGCCATCCTGCACGGCTACCCGGAGGCGCGCGGTTCGCTCCTGCACTACGGGCTGGGCGATTTCGCCGGCTACTGCCTCACCAGTAGCGTCGACCGCGCCGCCCTGTGCGCCAGCATCCAGGACGCCATCGAAGCCCACGAACCGCGCCTGCGCGAGGTGTCGGCCACGCTCGACGTCGTGCCGGGCAGCGTCAACCGCATCAACTTCGTCATCCAGGCCCGGCTGGCCGTCGCCGCCGGCGGCGAACCGGTGCACTTCAACGCGGTGCTGCAGCCATCGTCGCTGCATTATGCCGTCAAGGCGACCTTCCGCCGCCCCTAGGCCCGCCCCCCATTTTCCATAAGGACACGACACGATGGACATCAACCTCAAGACCCTGATCGGCAAGCTGAACGACACCACCCGCGCCGCCGCCACCCGCGCGGCATCGATCTGCGTCGGGCTCGGACAGTACGAGGTCGAGATCGAACACCTGTTCCTGGGCCTGATCGAGCAGCCCGGCAGCGACCTGTGCGTGATCGCCCAGGCCTGCGACATCAGCCTGACGGGCCTGGAGACCGACCTGCGCAACGAGATCGCCCGCTTCGCCACCGGCAGCGCGCGCACGCCCGTGTTCTCGCGCCACTTGCCGGTGCTGTTCGAGCATGCCTGGCTGATCGCGTCCCTGGCGGCGCCCGCCGCCGGCCAGGCCAACCAGATCCGCAGCGGCCACCTGCTGCTGGCGCTGCTCACCGAACCCTCGCTGTCGCAACTGGCCCTGCGCGCTTCGCCACTGTTCCGCAAATTCCCGCTCGACCGCCTGAAGCACGACTTCCAGAAGCTCACCCGCGGCTCGCAGGAGACGCAGGCCGTGGCCGTCAGCGCGCCCGACTTTCCGGGCGACGCGGCCGAGGAAATCGCGGCCGGTCCGGCGCGCGCCACGCCCGCGCTCTACCAGTACACGACCTGCCTGACGCAGCGCGCGCGCGACGGCAAGGTCGACCCGGTGATCGGGCGCGATCCCGAGATCCGCCAGGCGATCGACATCCTGATGCGGCGCCGCCAGAACAATCCCATCCTCACCGGCGAGGCGGGCGTGGGCAAGACCGCCGTGGTCGAGGGCCTGGCCCTGCGTATCGCCCAGGGCGACGTGCCGGAGGTGTTGAAAGGCGTCGAGATCCACACGCTCGACATGGGCCTGCTGCAGGCCGGCGCCAGCGTCAAGGGCGAATTCGAGAACCGGCTGAAGAACGTGATCGACGAAGTCAAAAAAAGCCCGCATGCGATCATCCTGTTCATCGACGAAGCCCACACCATGATCGGCGCCGGCGGCACGGCCGGCCAGAACGACGCGGCCAACCTCCTGAAACCCGCGCTGGCGCGCGGCGAGCTGCGCACGATCGCGGCCACCACCTGGAGCGAGTACAAGAAATATTTCGAAAAGGACGCCGCGCTGGCGCGCCGCTTCCAGGTGATCAAGGTGGAGGAGCCGGACGAACCGACCGCCTGCGCCATGCTGCGCGCCATGGCGCCGCTGATGGAAGGCCATTTCAACGTGCGCATCTACGACGACGCGGTAACGGAAGCCGTGCGGCTGTCGCACCGTTACATCAGCGGCCGCCAGCTGCCGGACAAGGCGATCAGCGTGCTGGATACCGCCTGCGCCAAGGTGGCCTTGGGTCAGAGCGCGACCCCGGCCGCGCTGGAAGACTGCAGCCGCCACATCGAGCGCATCGACGCCCAGCTGGCGTCGCTGCAGCGCGAAGCGAGCGCCGGCGCCGCCCACGAGGACCGATTGCTCGAATTGCGCAGCCGCCGCGGCGCGCTGGACGACGAGCGCATCGGCCTGCAGCGGCGCTGGGACGAAGAGCAGAAGATCGCGCGCGAGATCGGCGAGATGCGAAGCGCGCTCGAGGAAGGCAGGACCCAGGACGCAAGCGCGCTGCGCGAGCGCGTCGACCGCCTGCGCAGCCTGCAGGGCGAGTCGCCTCTGGTGCCGGTGCAGGTCGACGGCCACACGGTGGCCGAGATCGTCGCCAGCTGGACCGGGATCCCGCTCGGGCGCATGGTCAAGAACGAACTGAATACCATCGTCAGGCTGCAATCGATGCTGGACGAGCGCATCCTCGGCCAGTCGCACGCCAGCCACGCCGTGGCCCAGCGGGTGCGCACCGCGCGCGCCAACCTGGACGACCCGAACAAGCCGAAAGGCGTGTTCCTGTTCGTCGGCACCTCGGGCGTGGGCAAGACCGAGACCGCGCTGGCGCTGGCCGACATCCTGTACGGCGGCGAGAGGAAGCTCGTCACCATCAACATGAGCGAGTACCAGGAAGCGCACAGCGTATCAAGCCTGAAAGGCTCGCCGCCGGGCTATGTCGGCTACGGCGAGGGCGGCGTGCTGACCGGGGCGGTGCGGCGCAACCCCTATAGCGTGGTGCTGCTGGACGAAGTGGAAAAGGCGCACCCGGACGTACTCGAACTGTTCTTCCAGGTTTTCGACAAGGGCGTGCTGGACGATGCCGAGGGACGCCAGATCGATTTTCGCAACACCATCATCATCCTGACCTCGAACGTGGGCTCGAGCCAGATGATGCAGGCCTGCCTGAACAAACCGGCGGGCGAGCTGCCGACCGCGGACCGCCTGGCGGAACTGATCCGTCCGCAGTTGATGAAGCACTTCAAGCCGGCTTTCCTGGGCCGCCTGACGGTGGTGCCGTTCTACCCGATCCGCGACGAGGTCCTCAGCAACATCATCCGGCTAAAACTCGACCGGATCAAGGCCCGCGTGCTGGACAACCACCGTGCCCGCTTCGAGTACGACGACGCGCTGGTGGCGGCGGTGCTGAACCGCTGCACCGAGGTCGATTCCGGCGCGCGCAACGTCGACAACATCCTGAACGGCACCCTGCTGCCCGAGATCGCCGACAGCGTGCTGGCGCGCATGACCGAGGGCGGCGCGATCACCCGGGTGAAGGTGGGCGCGACGAAGACCGGCAAATTCAAGTACGCGATCGAGTGAGAGCCATGATCGATCTCGACAAACTGCTGCAGCCGGTGACGCCGGCGCAGTCCTGCGGCGAAGACCTCGCGTTCTCGCCCGAGATGGACGCCGTCAACCGCGCGCGCCAGGCCGACGATCCGTCGATCGAGCAGGGCGCCTGGGTCACCACCTTGAAGGAAGCGGACTGGAAGTTCGTCGCCAAGCGCTGCGCAGAGCTGATCGAGACGCGCAGCAAGGACCTGCAGCTGGCGGTCTGGCTGGTGGAAGCCGCCGTCAAGACCGAGGGCCTGGCCGGCCTCGCACCCAGCCTGCGCCTGGTGGGCGCCCTGTGCGAACGCTACTGGCATGAGGTCCACCCGCTGCCCGACGAGGACGGCCACGAGCGCCGCATCGGCAACCTGTCCTGGATCGCGGCCCGCATCGGCCCCCTGGTCAAGGAAGTGCCGCTGGCGCCAGGCGTGACCATGATGGCCTGGGAGTCGGCGCGGGCGCGCGGTCCGGAGGCGGTGGCGGAGCTGGAGGCGGCGCGGGCGAAGGTCCAGCCGTCCGCGCGCCAGGCACTGGGCACCAGCGCCGAGGATGCCCTGGCCGCACTGGCGGAACTGGAGCGCGTGGTGGACGATCGGCTCGGTGCGGACGGCCCCAGTTTCGGGGCGGCGCGCGCGGCGCTGCAGGACTTTGCCGACCTGGCGGCGCCTGCCGGCGTCTCGGCGCCCGCGCCGGCGGCGCGGCCTGGCGCTGCGGCGCCCTTGCCGGTGGTCGTGGCCGCGGCGGCTGCCGTGCGTGTCGCCGAAGGCCCGCTGCAAAGCCGCGAGCAGGCCTTGGCCCAGCTGCGGGGCGTGGCCGAATTTTTCCGGCGCACCGAGCCGCACAGCCCCGTGGCCTACCTGGCCGAGAAGGCGGCGCGCTGGGGCGAGCAGCCGCTGCACGCGTGGCTGCGCTCGGTCGTCAAGGACGAGGCCTCGCTGGCGAAGCTGGAAGAACTGCTGGGAATCGAAACGGAAGGGCAGTGAAAGAAAATTTCATATGGATGCTTCAGATGAAATTTTCTGTCGTAGGGTGGTCGTCATTCAGTCCACTGGACTGAATGACCGCCAACCGCGCGTTCGGCTGACGGTTGAGCTGCTGCGGTCCCTTCACCTGCGTTTGCACGCGCGGTCGGCAGAGCCGACCACCCTACCTTATTCAGCGGGTTTCTGCTGCATCCCCGGCTGCACCAGCGAACTCGCTTTCGCGATCTGCGCTTCCACCGTCTGCACCGCCTGGCGCGTGGCCTGGGTCACCTGCTCGTAGCCCTTGAACGCATTGTCGATCGCCGTCTTGATGATCTCCACCGCGTTCTCGGAACCCGGCTTGACGTTCTGGGTCACGTCGTAGATCAGGGCAGACAGGGTGCTCTTGGCCTCGGCCACGTGGGTGTCGGCGGCCTGGCGGAATTCCTGGTGCATCTCGTCGATGATGGCCTTGAGGTTCTCGCGGTATTCCGCGGCGCCGGCGGCGCCCGGCTGCATGCGCGCATGCAGGGCCGCGATCGCAGCCTTGGGATCGGTCGCACTGGCCATTTGCTGGCCGGCGGCAATCGAGCCCTCCATCGAGCTCTTCGCTGCATTCATGTTCAGCGCCATCACCTGTTCCACACCCTTCACCGTCCTGTCGGCGAGCGTGTTGAAGGTCTGCATCTGCAGATCGAACAGGGTCTTGGTGGCGTTGGCGAACTGCTCCGGACTCGTGAACATCGGTGTCTCCTCACTATTGGGGTATTCGGACTAGCTGCGCTTGCACCCCATTATTTAGCAACAATGAGTTTTTCGCAACGCGCGTCCCGGTAGGGGCCGGCGAATTTTTCCCAGCCGGGACCGAGCGGCGTCTGCGAGCAGGCAATGGTGCCGTTCAGCTTGCTACGCCACTGGTAATACGGCGCCGGGCCGGCCAGGGCTGCGCCGGCAGCCAGGCCGAGGGCGAAGAGGAGAGTGAAATGCTTCATGACCCGTCGAGCTTAGCGCCGGCGCGCCGCAAGTCAAGCATGCGTTCCACATTTCCCCTCGCCGTACAACAGCCGGGCTAGGCCACCCGGGTGTAGCGCAGCACGATCTCGTAGCGGCTGTCCTCGTCGTCGCTGATGTATTCGCGCCGCTCGCGGTAGCGGCCGGGCACCTTGTCGAGCGGGGTTACCTTCACCCGGATGCCCTGCGGCGTGACATGTTCGCTCGGCGCCGGCATGGCCACGTCGACATTGGTCAGTTCGGCCAGGTCCTGCAGGCTCGGGCCGATCATGTCCTCGATGATCGGATCGGCCGGTGCCCACAGGGCGACGAACACGTCGATCGCGACCACCACCGCGGCCGCGATCGCCGCCGCGATCAGGCCCTTCAGGCCGTAACCGGCCAGCTTGGAGGCGATCGCGCCGGCCTCCTTGAGGTGGTCGAGCACGTAGGCCAGCTGGTCTTTCAGGATGGCGATGAAGGCGTCCAGGGTGCCCTCGATCTGCTCCTCGAACGCTTCCTCGCCGTCGATCTCGAAGCCGCTGATCGACAGCGCGCCGCCCAGGATCGGCTGCTGGTGCGTGAACAGCAGGTGGTCCATGGCGCGGGTCTCGCCGCTGTCGACGTCGCCGAAGCGGATCGGCCGGCCGTTATTGGGCTGCTGCGCCTCGCCCGGGCTCAGGTCGGGCAGCAGCGCCAAGGCCACGATCCGGATCCCGACTTCGTCCGAGCCGAAGGAGGCGGGCGACGTCTCGGCGCGTGCGTAGAGCGATTCGCTGCGGATCTCGAAGCGCGCCGTGGACGGCAGCGCGACGGCGACGTACTCGACGTTCGACAGCAGGATCGGCCCATGGCCGGGCTGGTCACTGAGGTTGGGCACGGCGACCTGGAAGCCGTACACGCCGGGGGCCAGGTCGCCTGGTACTTGGAAGCTGAGGCGGTCGTGCACGCGGCAGTCGAGGATGAGGCGGTCCTGACCGCCGATGCGCTCGGTGAGCGGAGTATCAATGTCGCCGCAGACCTGGGCCGGGACTTCGCGCAGCATGGTGCCGGGCGCTTCCCTGGTGAAGATGCGCACGGTGGCGTCGACGCTGGAAAAGTTCACGCCCTCGAGCAGCAGGCCCTGGCCCGCCTCGACCTCGAGCACGCGCTGGCAGGCGTTGCTCAGGGTATTGCCGGGGCAGTCGGCGGTCAGGACGTCGCACACCTGTTTCGGCACGTTGCCTTCCATGATGACGCGGCAGCGCTGCTGCAGCTCGTCGGGGGTATGGTCGCCCGGCGAGAGCGGCGGCGTGTAGGCGCCGGTGCGCAGGCCGTTGACGCGGCAGATCCGCACCAGCGGATCGAAGTTTTCCTCGCCCGGGATGTAGGGCCGCACGCGCACCTTGCCCGGGTGTTCCTGGGTGGCGCAGGCGGCGTCGCCGAAGGCCTGCACGCCGACGCGGTCGGCGATTTCCTGGGCGAAGGCGACCGACAAGCCGTCGAGGTTGATCGGCTGGTCGATTGGCGGCAGCATGTCCACGTTGAGCAGGCGCTTGCGCTCGCCGCCATCAAGGCTGCCGAGGGAATCGTTGGCGCAGGCCAGCACGCGTTGCAAGGCTTGCGGCAGCTGGCGCAGGGTGGCGAACCCGCGCTCTTCCAGCGCGTTCGCGGGCGCCTTGCCGGCCAGGAAGCGGCGCGTCAGGTGAAAAACGGCGGCGCCAAGGGTGCTCGGCACGGCATTGTTTGCGAGCAGCCGGTCGAGCTTGTTGCGGCGGCTTTGCTTTGGCTTGGCGCCGAGCGAGGCCGGCACGCAGGCGCCGGGTGCGCCGGGCGGGCAGGGGTGGTCGTCACCTGGAGGCGCACAGGGCGCCTCCGGTGGGGTGGGCGACGAGCAGTTGTAGATGTTGATGGTGCCGCTGCTCTCGATCCGGATGTTGATGTTGATGTTGCAGTTGCCCCCTGCATCGTCTTTGCTCGATTTCATGATTTAATCTCCGTAAAGTGCGAACACCGCAAGCAGACTCGACAGGAGAAACCGTAGCGCGGGACGCCGGGGCGCCATTGGACGGCGCGCAAGACGTGGGCAGGAAATGCAAGGAGAAGGGCATGCAGCGAGGCGCGACACTGCTGAACATCGGGGAAGCCGCGAAAGCATCCGGCGTATCGGCCAAGATGATCCGCCACTACGAGTCGATCGGCCTGCTGAAGGAGGCCAAGCGCACCGAGGCGGGCTATCGCGTGTACGGCGAGGACGACGTGCGCGTGCTGCAGTTCGTGCACCGCGCCCGCGCGCTCGGTTTTCCGCTGGAGAGAATCGGCAAACTGCTCGACCTGTGGCAGGACCAGGGGCGCGCCAGCAGCGACGTGCGCGCGCTGGCCCGTGCCCACATCGACGAACTGAACCGCAAGATCGCCGAGATGGAAGCGATGCGCCGCACGCTGGAAGCGCTGGCGGCATCCTGCCATGGCGATGCACGCTCGAGTTGCCCGATCCTGGACGACCTCGCGGCGAGCAAGCCGCGGTAAAACGCAAAACGCCGTAAGCCTTTTCCAAAGCTTACGGCGTTTTGCGGGACCATTCCGTCCAAGGTAGAGTTTGGTGCCCACGGAGGGACTCGAACCCCCACACCTCGCGGCACATGGACCTGAACCATGCGCGTCTACCAATTCCGCCACGTGGGCACTGATACTGCTACGACAAAACTTCTACAACTGCGGATCTACTTCCAGTAGATGGTGCCCACGGAGGGACTCGAACCCCCACACCTCGCGGCACATGGACCTGAACCATGCGCGTCTACCAATTCCGCCACGTGGGCATATTTGCTTCGCTTACTGCTACTACTGTGCTGCTTTCCGCTCCGGCGGCAAAGCCGCCAGGCCTACGATACTGCATACTACTGCGGAGTACTACCGGTAGCTGGTGCCCACGGAGGGACTCGAACCCCCACACCTCGCGGCACATGGACCTGAACCATGCGCGTCTACCAATTCCGCCACGTGGGCACTGAACTGCTAACTCTGCTACAATATCAGGCTTTGTCATTTTTCGCTAGATCAACTTTCGTTGTTCATCGCGCCGAATCCCATCACCTGCTACTGCTTTCTTCCTCGCTGCAGCGAGCTGCGTTGCTGAAGAGACCGAGATTATAGCGGAAGGATTTCAAAAGTCAAAGTCCCTGCGCTGAGGTTCGCAGGCAAGTTCCCCGAGCACGCTTCGCTGCATCCGTTAGGCGAATCGCACGCCTCTCCGTTACACTACGCCTGTCAAGGTGTCAATGAATCCGGGCCCTGCATTGGCGAGGTCCACCTACTAAGAGAAATAAGAAAACGATTTGAAGCAACCTACTCATACCATTCCTAGCCGCGAGGAAATCCTCGCCGTCTTCCGTACTGCCAAAGGCCCGCTCGGAGCAAGCGAGCTGGCGCGCGCCCTCAAGGTCAAGCCCGCCGCGCAGGAAGTGCTCGGCCGCCGGCTGAACGCGATGGAGCGCGACGGCCAGATCCGCGCCGACGTCAGCGGCACCTATATGCTTGCCGACCAATCCGGCTTCATCACCGGCAAGGTCAGCGCGCACCGTGACGGCTACGGTTTCGTCATTCCGGACGAGGGCGGCGACGACCTGTTCTTGAACGATAAGGAAATGAACAAGGTGCTCAACGGCGACAAGGTACGCGCCAAGGTCACCGGGACCGACCGCCGGGGCCGCCTTGAAGGCAGCATCGTCGAAGTCGTCGAACGCGCCAACACCCACATCATCGGCCGCCTGATGAACGAAGGCGGCGTCTGGATCGTCTCGCCGGAAGACAACCGCATCAGCCAGGACGTGCTGGTGGCGGGCGGTCCCGGCAAGGCCAAGGCCGGGCAGGTGGTCAGCGTCGAGCTGATCGAGCAGCCTTCGCGCTTCCAGCAGCCGACCGGCCGCATCGCCGAAGTGCTCGGCGAGCTGGACGATCCGGGCATGGAGATCGAGATCGCCGTGCGCAAGTTCGGCGTGCCGCACGTGTTCTCGCCGGCCGCGCTGAAGCAGGCCAACCGCCTGCCGAACGAAGTGGTCGATGCCGACCTGGCGGACCGTGTCGACCTGCGCGACGTGCCGCTGGTGACCATCGACGGCGAAGACGCGCGCGACTTCGACGATGCGGTCTACTGCGAACCGGTCAAGATCGGCCGTACCAAAGGCTACCGCCTGCTGGTCGCGATCGCCGACGTCAGCCACTACGTCAAGCCGAACGATGCGCTCGACGTGGACGCGATCGAGCGCAGCACCTCGGTCTACTTCCCGCGCCGCGTGATTCCGATGCTGCCCGAGAAGCTGTCCAACGGCCTGTGTTCGCTGAACCCGGCGGTGGACCGCTGCACCCTGGTATGCGACATGGTGGTCACCGCGGACGGCGACGTGGTGGGCTACCAGTTCTATCCGGCCGTGATGCACTCGGCCGCGCGCCTGACCTATAACGAAGTGGCCGAAATCCTCGGCAACACGAACGGTCCGGAAGCCCAGCGCCGGCCAAGCATCGTGCCGCACCTGCTGAACCTGAACGAGGTGTTCCGCGCGTTGTTGAAAGCGCGCCAGGAACGCGGCGCGATCGACTTCGAGACCACCGAGACCTACATCGTCTGCAACGCCGTCGGCAAGATCGAGAAGATCATCCCGCGCACCCGCAACGATGCGCACCGTCTGATCGAGGAGTGCATGCTGGCCGCCAACGTGTGCGCGGCCGACCTCCTGATCCGCCACAAGCACCCGGGCACCTTCCGCATCCACGCCGTGCCGACCGAAGAAAAGCTGCTGCAACTGCGCACCTTCCTGAAGCTGGTCGGCCTGAACCTGGGCGGCGGCACCAAGCCGACCGCGCGCGACTATGCCGAGGTGATGCAGAAGATCAAGGAGCGCCCGGACGCCGCGCTGCTGCAGACCATGCTGCTGCGTTCGATGCAGCAGGCGGTCTACAGCCCGGACAACGTCGGCCACTTCGGCCTGGCCTACGAGGCCTATGCCCACTTCACCAGCCCGATCCGCCGCTACCCCGATTTGCTGACCCACCGCGCGATCAAGGCCATCCTGCAAGGGAAGAAGTACGAGCCGAAGGGCATCGAGCTGGGCAAGCTGAACACGACCGTGTCGAACTCGGCGCGCAAGCAGGCGGCCAAGGACAAGGCGGCCGGCACCCAGAAGAACGAGAAGGACCTGACCATCTGGGACGCGCTGGGTGTGCACTGCTCGGCCAACGAACGCCGCGCCGACGAAGCCTCGCGCGACGTCGAGAACTGGCTGAAGTGCTACTTCATGCAGGACAAGCTGGGCGAGGACTTCACCGGCACCGTGTCCGGCGTGACCCCGTTCGGCATCTTCGTGACGCTCGACCAGCTCTACGTCGAGGGCCTGGTCCACATCAGCGGCCTGGGCACCGATTACTTCCAGTACGACGAAGCGCGCCACGAACTGCGCGGCGAGCGCGGCGGACAGACCTACAAGCTGACCGACAAGGTCAACGTCAAGGTGGCGCGCGTGGACCTGGAGTCGCGCAAGATCGACCTGGTGCTGGCGGAAAGCCAGGAAACCATCCCGGCGCCGCTCGAACGTGCGCGCCAGGCCGCCATCGAGGCGCTCGAGCTGAAGCCGCCGAAGAAGCGCAAGGCGAAGGGCGAGTCGGCTCCGGTGGAGCCTACCCGTTACACCAGTACCGAGGATGAGGCGGAAGACGATGTCGTCTTCGTCCCGCCGCCGAAGCAAGCGACGTCGCCGCGCGCCCGCAAGACCACGGCGTCCAAGACGCCAGCCAAGAGTGCCGCCAAAAAGAGCGCACCGAAAACCAGGGCGGAGGCCAAGGATGCACCCAAGCCCACCGCTGCCAAAACTAGCAGGAAGAAGAAGTAATACATGAAAAACAAAATGCTTTTCGGTTTCCACGCGGTGACCTCGCGGCTGCGCCACGAGGCCCAGTCGGTGGAAGAGATCTTTGTCGACGCCGAGCGCAACGACGCCCGCATGAAGGCCTTGATCGTCAGCGCGAAAGAGGCCGGCGTGCGCGTGATGCCGGTCGAGGCCGCGCGTCTCGACAAGATCACCGGCACCCGCCGCCACCAGGGTGTGATCGCCTTCGCCAGCCAGCTGGCGCTGGCGCGCAACCTGGACGAGCTGCTCGACGCCGTCGAGGGCCCGCCCTTGCTGCTGATCCTGGATGGCATCACCGACCCGCACAACCTGGGCGCCTGCCTGCGCGTGGCCGACGGCGCCGGCGCGCACGCGGTCATCGTGCCGAAAGACCGCGCGGTCGGCCTGAACGCGACCGCCGCCAAGGTCGCTAGCGGCGCCGCCGAGACCGTCCCCTACATCACCGTCACCAACCTGGCGCGCACCATGCGCGACCTGAAGGACCGCGGCATCTGGCTGATCGGCACCTCGGACGACGCCGACAAGGGCCTGTACGAAGCCGATTTTTCCGGCCCGGCCGCGCTCGTGATGGGTTCGGAAGGCGAGGGCATGCGCCGCCTGACGCGCGAGACCTGCGACCTCCTGGTGAGCATTCCGATGTTCGGTTCGGTCGAGAGCCTGAACGTGTCGGTGGCCTCGGGCGTGTGCCTGTATGAGGCGCGGCGGCAGCGGATTGGGCGCGAAGGCTGATCTAGGTTCACGCAAAACTGGGTTCCCGCCTTCGCGGGAACGACGGATCAGGAGTGCATGGCCGAAGTCGATGTCGTCGGTCTGCTTGTACCGCTATTCAACGTCGTTCCCGCGCAGGCGGGAACCCAAGTTCGTTCCGCCCCCGCAAACGCATCCTTTCCCCGCATCACCCCAAGCAAACCCGGACAACATACGCTACCATCATCGTTGGTTTGCGATCATCCTTATTATGTTTTCCCACTTATTTGCTAATCTGCGCGACGATATCCAGAGCATCATCCAGCGCGACCCCGCCGCCCGCAACGGCTGGGAAGTCCTGACCTGCTATCCCGGCCTGCACGCCGTGATCATGCACCGCTGGGCGCACGCCTGCTGGAGGCTCAACCTGAAGTGGATCGGCCGCTTCATCTCATATATCGCCCGCATCGTCACAGGCATCGAGATCCACCCCGGCGCCACCATCGGCCGCCGGGTCTTCATCGACCACGGCTTCGGCGTGGTCATCGGCGAGACCGCCGTGGTCGGCGACGACTGCACCATCTACCAGGGCGTGACCCTGGGCGGCACTACCCTGGTGGCCGGCACCAAGCGCCATCCGACCCTGGAACGCGGCGTGATCGTCGGCGCCGGCGCCCAGGTGCTGGGCGCCTTCACCGTGGGCGAATACGCCAAGATCGGTTCCAACGCGGTGGTCATCAAGCCGGTCCCGGGCGGCGCCACCGCGGTCGGCAACCCGGCCCACATCATCCGCAAGGAAGACCAGTCGCGCAGCGCCCAGCTGTTCGCCGCCTACGGCGTCACGCCCAACGGCGACGACCCGCTCTCGAAGGCCCTGCGCGGCCTCATCGACCACGTCGCGCGCCAGGACGAGCAGATCGAGCGCCTCACCAACACCATGCGGGATGCCGGGCTGTGCTGTCCCAAGGTGGAAGAGGGTGATAAACTCGACCAGGAACAACTGAACCGACTGGTCGACTGAGGAAGCGAATGACGATGGAAGCGACGGGCGCGACGGAAAACGGCGCCATGCTGGACCCGATGGAAATCCGCGTGCTCGCGGTGCTGGCCGAGAAAGAGGCGCTCACGCCCGACAACTACCCGATGTCGGTGAATGCGATCGTCAACGGCTGCAACCAATTGTCGAGCCGCGACCCGATCATGCAACTGACCGACGAGGTGGTGCAGGACACCCTGCAGCGCCTGATCGAGAAGAAGCTGGTCGGCACGATTTCGCAGGCCGGCGCGCGCGTGGTGAAGTACGAGCACCGCATGCGCATCAAGTGGACCCTGGAGCAGGACAAGGTGGCGGTGCTGGCGATCCTGATGCTGCGCGGCCTGCAGACCGCGGGCGAGATCCGCACCCGCACCGGGCGCCTGTTCGAATTCAAGAGCGTGCCCGAGGTCGAAAGCGTGCTGCAGTTCCTGATCGATAAGTACCCGCCGCTGGTCGCCCGGCTGGACCGCGCACCCGGCACCAAGGAGCCGCGCTACGGCCACCTGCTGGGTGGCGAGATCGCCGCCTACGAGCCGCCGGCCACGGCCGCCACCCTGGGTGGTGGCGGCCGGGTCGGCCAGCTCGAGCAGGAAGTCGCCGCCCTGCGCGGCGAACTGGACGAACTCAAGGCGCAGTTCGAGGCGTTTCGCCAGCAGTTTCAGTAGCCGGCGCGGCCGGTTCGGCCGGTTCGGCCGGCGCCGCATATGTCAGTTCGACGATCGCATCGTCGCTCCACGACATGTTCCCGATCGGGACCTCGAACTGCTCCTTTTGCACGTCCAGCTTGGCCGAACGATTGCCCTCGACCAGTATTGCGCCGGCGAGCGGCCGCTCGGCATGGTAGCTGAAGTGCGCCGTCCTGCTCGCGCCTTCGAAGCGGGTATCGTTCTGGTCGCCGAAGAAGCCGCACCAGTCGGTCCGCATCAGGATGGTATTGATGGTCAGCACGAAGAACAGCGGAATTTCTTCCTTGGCCATCGCGATGGTCACCTTGCACTCCAGCCGCAGGTCTCCCAGGCGGCGCTGGTGCGCCGGCAGGCCGGGCGTGCGCACCTCGGGTTCGGTGCGGTAGACGCGGCGCTTGCGGTTCAGTTCCAGCTCGCTGTTGGCGTCCTCGGCCGCCTCGCTACGCGGGACGGTGAAGCGGCCATCGGCGCCGATCGCGATCGGCAGCTTGAAGGCGCCGTCGCCGACCAGGCGCGCCGCCAGCGGTTCAGGCGACTCGTCCTTTTTACGGGTCGAGAGCCGGAACTGCAGGCGCTCGGCTGCGGGCGCCAGGGCGTGGTGCTTGTCGAAGGCATCCAGGCCGGCCAGGATCACCTTGTACTTGCGTACTTCCGGATTGCGCATGGCGTTGACATGCACCGGCTCCAGTTCGCGCACCGGCTTGTCGTCCGCGGCGCTGCTGTTGCCAGCGGCGCCGCAGAGGAGCAGGGAAGCGAACATCAGGGCGGATGGGGCGCGCACCCGCTCAGCCCTCGTCGCGGTAGCGGCGCATGCGCATCGCACCGTAGAGCATGGCGGCGCCAATCACGGCGGCGATCCAGACGCCGGGCGTGGCCAGGGTGCCGTAGGACATTCCCAGCAGACCCGCCGGGTCGATGCCTTCCTGCTGGTTCATGACCCGGATGTGGTCCTGCGACAGCCAGATGCCCGGCACCAGGCCGGTCAGGCCGCGCGCCACGACTTCGCTGAGGAACCAGTCGACGTCGATCTGGGTGCTCGACACATGGCCGACCAGGACGTTGAACCACTTCATCAGGAGCGCGATGATCAGCGGCGTGCCGACGGCCCACAGGAAGACCTTGGAACGGGCCCAGCTCGACACCAGCAGCAGCCAGCCGACGGTCGGCAGCGCCCACAGGGCGTACACCGGCAGGAAAGCCAGCACGTACAGCGGGGCCAGGTACAGGTTCGGCTCCATCAGCACCGGGGCGAACAGATTCAGGCCCTTGCCGGCGGTGCCGATCAGGCCGAACACCAGCATGGCCAGGGCGGCGATGGTGCCGATCGCGATCGTGATCACGGGCGCCACCAGCACGGCGGTGAGCACCTTCGACAGGACGGTGTCGCGGTCCGACAGCGGCAGCGACTTCCAGAACAGGATGCTGCGGTCCTTGCGGTCGTCATGCAGGGCCGACAGGCAGTAGAAGAACGCGACCACGGCCAGCACGATGAACACCGGCGCCGCCAGGCCCATGTAGCCGGAAGCGACCATGTGGGCCGCCTTGTAGCGCAGCGCCGGCGGGATGCCGTTGATCTGCACCACGGTGTGGCCGTTGAACTGCACGTGCTCGGGGTTGCCGAAGGTCATGGCGTACAGGAAGCCGCCGCCCACCAGCAGGGTCATCGCAACGGCCACCGCCACCGGCGCCCAGAAGAAGGCCCCCTTGTGCTCCCAGAACTCGCGCCGGAGCAGCCATTTCATCGTTTTCATGCGTAGGTTCCTTTCATGGTTGCCACGAACAGGTCGGCAACGCTGGGGTTGCGGGTCTCGCCGAGCTGGGACAGCTGGGCGCGCGAGACGCCATCGAACAGCATCACGGACTTGCCGAACACGGTGCGCTGGTCGATCGGCGCGAGGGCGCTGGCGGCGCCGACCTTGTCGAGCGGGACCATCACTTCGGTATAGCGTTCGGCGATCTCTTCCATCGAGGCGGCCAGCACGATCTTGCCTTCGCGGATGAACATCAGGTCGGTCAGGATGTGCTCGACTTCTTCCACCTGGTGGGTGGTGATGACGATCGTCTTCTGCTCGTCGAAATAGTCTTCCAGCAGGTTCTGGTAGAACTGCTTGCGGTAGATGATGTCCAAGCCCAGGGTCGGCTCGTCGAGAACCAACAGCCGGGCGTCGATCGCCATCACCAGCGCCAGGTGCAGCTGGACGATCATGCCCTTCGACATTTCCTTGACCTTCATCGTCGGCTTGAGCTTGGTGTTGGCGATGTAGCGCTCGGCCTTGGCGCGGTTGAAGCGCGGATGCACGCCTTCCACAAAGTCGATCGCATCCTTCACGCGCAGCCAACGCGGCAGGATGGCGACGTCGGCGATGAAGCAGACTTCCTTCATCAGGTCGTCGCGCTGGGTGCGCGGATCGAAGCCCAGCACCGTCAGCTGGCCGTCGAAGGGAATCAGGCCGAGGGCGGCCTTGAGCGTAGTGGTCTTGCCCGAGCCGTTGGGACCGATCAGGCCGACGATGCGGCCGGCGGGCACCTCGAAGTCGATGCCGTCGACGGCGGTACGCTTGCCGTAACGCTTGGTCAGGCCGCGTGCGGAGAGCACCGCGTTCATGCCGAACCTCCCGGTGCATGGTTGCCGGACGCCTGCAGCAGCTGCTCGACGTTCAGGCCGAGACGGCGGATGCGTTCGACCATTGCGGGCCACTCTTCGCGGATGAAACGCTCACGTTCGGTGACCAGGAGTTTTTCGCTAGCGCCTTCGGTAACGTACATGCCAATTCCCCTTCTTTTTTCTACTAGGTTTTCGTCGACCAGTTCCTGGTATGCCTTGGACACGGTGATCGGGTTCAATTGATATTCGGCCGCAATCGAACGGACCGAAGGCAGGGCGTCGCCCGCCTTCAGGATCCCGTCGAGCATCATGCCGACCACCCGCTCCTTGAGCTGGCGGTAAATGGGTGTGTTGTCATTCCAGCCGACCGTCATGTCCAGTCCTCCCTTGTCTTGGCGCTGCATTGTTCATGTTCGTCTCCTTGGTGTTACATTGAAGTGGTGTTGTAGTGAAGTATAACAGTGGACTGGTGAATGTAAACATACATATTGAACAAATTGTTCGGGCGCGGCTCGGAGCCAGGATTTGCTAGGATGGGGAGACGAACAGGAAGGAGGAACCATGCTGAGCTGCCCGAACTGCGGCGTGTCGCCCCTGGCGCATGCGATCAGGGAAATGCATTACACCTACAAGGGGCAGTCGACGACCATCCCCGACGTCGTGGTCGAACACTGCGCGGGATGCAAGGAAGTACTGTTCGCGCGGGGCGAGGACGAACACTACGGGGCGCTGATCGCGGCCTTCCGCAAGCAGGTCGATGCGCAGGAGCTTGCGACGATCCGCGCGCTGCGCAAGCAGCTGGGGCTGACCCGGCAGAAGGCGGATGAACTGTTCGGCGACGAGGTCGGGGATTTTGCGCGCTATGAGGCGGGGGAGGCGCATGCGCCGGTGGCGCTGGTGAAGTTGCTGCGGCTGCTAGGAAAACATCCCGAGTTGCTGGACGCGGTTCGGTAGGGTGTGCGGCTTGTGATTCGGTCCACTGGATCGAATCACCACACGCGTTCAAATTTCAGTGGAGCTGACGCGGCGGCTTTCCATGCGCTAGCTGAACGCGTGGGCGGCACAGCCGCCCACCCTACGAAACATCGTGGCGCGTCAGCGTCCCGTCGTGCCCCAGCTCGATCCACCCGCCACGGCGCGGCGCGACATCCAGCTCCCAATCCGGCAACACATAGCGCAGTCTGCCGCCATGCTCATGCAGCGCCGGCCGGTGCGTGTGCCCGTGAACGATCACCTCGGCCCCGGTGGCCGCGAACACCGCATCGACCGCGTCAGGCGTGACGTCCATGATCTCGTAGGCCTGGCCCGCCTGCGCCTCGCGGCTGCCTTCGCGCAGGCCGGCGATGATGCTCTTCCTCTGCGCCAGCGGCATGCCGAGGAACTGCTGCTGCCATTGCTTGTCCCGTACCTGAGCGCGGAAGGCCATGTACTTGAGGTCGGCCGTGCACTGGGCGTCGCCGTGCACCAGCGCGATGCGCCGGCCGCCGGCCGTGATGAGATGCGGTTCTTCCAGCAGCGCCAGCCCGGCCGCTCGCGCAAAGCCCGGTCCGACGAGGAAATCGCGGTTCCCGGCAAGCCAGTACACGCGCGTGCCCGCGTCGCTCACGGCGCGGATGGCGGCAATGACCTGCTGGTGGAAAGGCTCGGCCAGATCGTCGTCACCGGCCCAGTATTCGAAGATGTCGCCGAGCAGATAGAGCCGCTCGGCGTGGATCGCGCGCCCGGCCAGGAAACGGAAAAAGGCTTCGGCCGTGCACGGATGTGCCGCCTGCAGGTGCAGGTCGGAAATGAAGAGCGCGTACGCGCGCGCGGGCGTGGTCATCGAACTGAAGGGTGCTGCATGCCCCCGCGCACGTGCTGCATCAGATGACTTCGACCTTCTCGATGACGACCGGATCGACCGGCACGTCCGAGTGCATGCCGCTGCGGGTGGTCTTGACGCCGTTGATCTGGTCGACGATGTCCTGGCCTTCGGTCACTTTACCGAACACGGCGTAGCCCCAGCCGTCCTGGCCCGGGTAGTTCAGGAAGGCGTTGTCCTTGGTGTTGATGAAAAACTGGGCCGAGGCCGAGTGCGGCGCCGAGGTGCGGGCCATGGCGATGGTGTACTTGTCGTTCTTCAGGCCGTTCTTGGCTTCGTTCTCGACGGTCGCGTCGGTGGCTTTCTGCTTCATGCCCGGTTCGAAGCCGCCGCCCTGGATCATGAAGTCCTTGATCACGCGGTGGAAGATGGTGTTGGCGAAATGACCCTTGTTGACGTAGTCGAGGAAGTTGGCAACGGTCTTCGGCGCCTTCTCGGCATCGAGTTCGACGGTGATGTTGCCCATATTGGTGGTCATGCGTACGCTGGTCATGTGCTGTCCTGTAGGTAGGTTATTGTTAAAGATGCGAGATTGCACGTCCGCTATTTTACAAGCTTGTCGCCTTTGAGCACGGACACGGATTTCACGAAGATCGGCGTCACCGGCACGTTCTGCATGCCGCGCACGTCGTCCACCACCACGCCCTTGATCTTGTCCACGACTTCCTTGCCCTTCACGACCTTGCCGAACACGGTGTAGCCGGAACCTTTGTAGTTCGGATAGTCGATGCCGGAATTGTCGGCCACGTTGATGAAGAACTGCGAGGTGGCCGAATCCGGATGGTCTTCGCGCGCCATCGACACGGTATACGGCTGGTTCGACAGGCCGTTGTTCGATTCGTTCTTGACCGGTTTGTTGGTCTTGCGGCCCTCGAACTTCTCGTTCATGCCGCCGGTCTGGATCATGAAGCCGTCGATCACGCGGTGGAAGATCACGCCTTTATAAAAACCCTGCTTCACGTACTGCATGAAGTTGGCGACGGTCCTGGGCGCCTTTTCCTCGTCGAGCTGCAGGACGATCTCGCCCATGCTGGTCTTGAGCGAGACTTGCGGGCCCTTGACGGTCGCTTGAGCGGGCGCGGCTTCGGCCGGCGTCTCTGCCTGGGCCGGGGCTTGCGCCTCGGTTTGCGCCAGCGCGGCGCCGGACAGCAGCAGGGCGCCGGCGCCCAGGGCGATGCTGCCGAGCAGCAGGCGGCGGATGGGATGGGTCATTGTCATGGCTCTCCTCTGATGGACCTCGCGCAAAGTGCTGTCAAGGCTTTCCCCGAAAAATAAAGCTGAGCCATATGCGGCCAGACGGGATTTTATCAATGCTATACTTTGCGCAGAACGTCCCATTCTATCAAAGAAGAACAACACCCGAGGGTTCAGACGATCTCGACGCAACTCCCGCCGTGCCTCCAGCCGAGTGAAACCGCAGCCGCGTCCCGATCCTCCCCCTCCCAGACCACACCCATGAGCCAACTGAAGATTTACAACACGCTCGCGCGTGACAAGCAGGTATTTGTCCCGATGGAAGCCGGCAAGGTCGGCATGTATGTGTGCGGCATGACCGTCTACGACTTCGTGCACGTCGGGCACGCGCGGATGATGATGACCTTCGACGTCATCTACCGCTGGCTCATGGCCTCGGGCTACGAAGTCAAGTACGTCCGCAACATCACCGACATCGACGACAAGATCATCCGCCGCGCCGTCGAGAACGGCGAGACCATCGGCGAGCTGGTCGCACGCAACCTGCAATACCAGATCGAGGACATCGGCGCCCTCAACATCCTGCCGCCGACCGCCGAGCCGCGCGCCACCGAGCACGTGTCGCAAATGCTGTCGATCATCGAGCAGCTCGAAGCCAAGGGCCTGGCCTACAAATCCGAGGATGGCGACGTCAACTACGCCGTGCGCGGCTTCGCGGGCTACGGCAAGCTGTCCGGCAAGTCGCTCGACGACCTGCGCGCCGGCGAGCGCGTCGACGTCAACAGCGGCAAGCGCGATCCGCTCGACTTCGTGCTGTGGAAGGCCGCCAAGGAATCCGAACCCGTCGAAGCGAAATGGGATTCGAAGTGGGGCAAGGGCCGTCCGGGCTGGCACATCGAGTGCTCGGCCATGTCCTGCGCCACCCTGGGCGAACACTTCGACATCCACGGCGGCGGCGCCGACCTGCAGTTCCCGCACCACGAGAACGAGATCGCGCAGTCCGAAGGCGCCTTCGGCGGCCAGATGGTCAACTACTGGATCCACAACGGCTTCGTGCGGGTGGATAACGAGAAGATGTCCAAGTCGCTGGGCAACTTCTTCACCATCCGCGACGTGCTCAAGAAGTACGACGCCGAGGTCGTCCGCTTCTTCATCCTGCGCGCCCATTACCGCAGCCCGCTGAACTACTCCGACGCCCACATCGACGATGCCAAGGGCGCACTGACCCGCCTGTACACGGCGCTGTCGACGGTCGACATCGATGCCGAGACCCCGGCCGTGAACTGGGAAGAAGAACACGCCGTGCGCTTCCGCGAAGCGATGGACGACGATTTCAACACGCCGCTGGCGGTGGCCGAGCTGTTCGACCTGGCCGGTGAAGTCAACCGCAGCAAGTCGCCAGATAGCGCGCGCCAGCTGAAGGCGCTGGCCGGCGTGCTGGGCCTGCTCGAGCGTGCCCCGCAAGCCTTCCTGCAGGGCGGCAGCGCCGAGGGCGACAGCCAGATCATCGACGCCATCGCGCGCCGCGCGGCCGCCAAGAAGGCGCGCCTGTTTGCCGAAGCGGATGCCATCCGCGCCGAACTGACTGCTGCCGGGATCATCCTGGAAGACAAGCCGGACGGAACGACGACCTGGCGCCGCGCATAATGGCCGCGCACAAGGACAGGATCGATGCGGCCGGCGGACCGGAGCTGACCGTCCCCGCCTATTGGGCGGAGGCGAAGGCGGCGCTGATGGAGCGCGACCGCATCATGAACAAGCTCATCCCGCAGATCGGCGACCTGCACCTGCGCGGCCAGCCCGATCCGTTCACGACCCTGGCGCGCTCGATCGTGGGCCAGCAGGTGAGCCCGAAGGCGGCCGACGCGGCCTGGGCCAAGCTGCTCGCGATCTGCCCCAAGCTGGCCCCGAGCCAGGTGATCAAGGCCGGCGCGGTGGAAATTTCCGGCTGCGGCCTGTCCAAGCGCAAGACCGAATACATCCTCGACCTGGCCGACCATTTCAAGGCAAAACGCGTTCACGCCGACCTGTGGTCGCAAATGGACGACGAGGCCGTCATCGCCGAACTGGTCCAGATCCGCGGCATCAGCCGCTGGACAGCGGAGATGTTTTTGATATTTAATCTGCTCCGGCCGAATGTGCTGCCGCTCGACGACCCTGGCCTGATCCAGGGCATCAGCCAGAATTATTTCTCTGGAGAACCGGTTTCCCGCAGCGATGCGCGCGAGGTGGCGGCCAACTGGGAGCCCTGGCGCACGGTGGCGACCTGGTACCTGTGGCGCAGTCTCGACCCGGCATAAACCTGTATTGACCCCGTTCCGACCCGGCGCGGGTAGGGTAGAATACGGCCAAAATCAGTCCATGCCGCGCGAACGGAACGCTGCGGCCACGAAATAATCCGGAGGTACAATGACTAAAACAACTTTCCTCAATTTTGAACAACCGGTCGCCGAACTGGAATCCAAGATTGAAGAGCTGCGGTTCGTGCAGGACGATTCCGCCGTCGACATCTCCGAAGAGATCGACCGCCTGGCCAAGAAGAGCCAGCAACTGACCAAGGACATCTACGCCAAGCTGACCCCGTGGCAGGTGTCGCAGATCGCGCGTCACCCGCAGCGCCCGTACACGATGGACTACGTGAACGCGATCTTCACCGATTTCCATGAACTGCACGGCGACCGCAGCTTCGCCGACGACCAGTCGATCATCGGCGGCCTGGCCCGCTTCAATGGCCAAGCCTGCATGGTCATCGGCCACCAGAAGGGTCGCGACACCAAAGAGCGCGCCATGCGCAACTTCGGCATGCCCAAGCCGGAAGGTTACCGCAAGGCCATGCGCCTGATGAAGCTGGCCGAAAAATTCAACCTGCCGATCTTCACCTTCGTCGATACCCCCGGAGCATTCCCGGGCATCGACGCCGAAGAGCGCGGCCAGTCGGAAGCGATCGGCCACAACCTGTACGTCATGGCCGAACTGAAGGTGCCGCTGATCGCCACCATCATCGGCGAAGGCGGCTCGGGCGGCGCGCTGGCGATCGCCGTGGGCGACGCGGTGCTGATGCTGCAGTACGCCACTTATTCCGTGATCTCGCCGGAAGGCTGCGCCTCGATCCTGTGGAAGACCTCGGAGCGCGCCAGCGACGCCGCCGACGCCCTGGGCCTGACCGCGCACCGCCTGAAGGCCATGGGCCTGATCGACAAGATCGTCAACGAGCCGCTGGGCGGCGCGCACCGCGATCCGAAGCAGATGGCCCAG
>Ga0209023_10000372_pt1 | contig 71187 bp, 57 predicted proteins | sample LakOneMetagenome_FD_187468 | JGI IMG/M metagenome (GOLD analysis project Ga0209023, IMG submission 187468) | Freshwater and sediment microbial communities from Lake Erie, Canada (SPAdes) (version 2) | ecosystem: Environmental > Aquatic > Freshwater > Lentic | place: Lake Erie, Canada...
CGTTGAGTTCGTTGTAGTGTTTGTCGAAGGTGCCGCCGGTGGCGATGATCCGCAAAGTCATGATGATGGTTTGGAAACGCAGAAAAATAAGGTGGGTAATGATAGCCGCAAACCGTGGTGTATCCGTATGTGACTGCGCTAGAATCTTCCGGATCGGATGAGTACACTGATCACATGAAACCCGTCGCTCCAGGCACTGTCATCTTCCATCGCCATCGCGGCTATGGCGTGATTGTTCACGTCAATCTGCTGACTGGCTGGATTTCCGCGCGCTTCGGCAACGAACCGCGCACGCTCGACCTCAACCTTTCCACCGACGAAGTACAGCACGCCGATGGCGAGGCCATCCTGTTCCGCCGTTCGCCGCCGGACCGCATGCCGCACGCGCGCCTGATGGCGATGGTGCGCGAGCTGCACAAGGCCGGCTACGAAAAGCTCTACCTGCATTCCTGGCCCAAGCCCTCCGGCCTGCACTGGCGCTGGCACCTGTTTGCCGGCCAGCGCGACTGGATGCAGCGGCCCTGGCGTGAAGGCTGGTACGGCTCGGGCGCCGATTACAACGGCAACCCGGTGATGGGCTGGGGCGATGCGCCCGGCGCCACCACGGAGGAGCTGATCCACGCGCTCGCCAAGTTCGACCCGGAAGGCCTGGCGCGTGCGCTCGGCCGCGACGAAGACCACACGGCTTGGTTCGCCGGCGTGTGCGATGCTTTGCTGCCGGGCTACATGTACAGTTTCGACATGGCGCCGCAGCCCAAAGGCAGCGGTCTGGTCGAGATGCCGCCGGTGCCCGTGGTACCGGTGCGCGCCGGTTTGCCGGTGTATTCGGGCCCGGCCATCGACTGGCCGCCGGGCTGGGCCGGTTTGTGGACGCGCCGGCACGAGATGCCGATACGTAAGCCGAATTTCACGGGCGAGCCGGAATTGCGTTGATCACCGGGTCAAGGCTTCCGGGTTCAAAATATTCGTCGGCTTGCCGTTCGCGAAGTTCACCACGTTCTCGAACGCAGCCCGGAAATACAGCTCGTAACTGTCCTTCTCCACATAGCCCAGGTGCGGCGTCGCCAGCACGGTCGGGATCTTCAATAGCGGCGACTCCGCCGCCAGCGGCTCGCTGGTAAACACGTCCAGCGCGGCGTAACCGGGGCGGCCGCGCTGCAGGGCTTCTTCCAGGGCATTCTCCGCCACCAGCTCGGCTCTACTCGTATTCACGAACAGCGCATCGCGCCGCATCCGCGCCAGGTCATCCGCGGTGACGATGCCGCGCGTTGCCTCGTTCAAACGCAGGTGCAGGCTCAGCACGTCAGCCTGTTCGAAGAAGGCCTCGCGCGAGGGCGCGGCGTGAAAACCGTCGGCGATCGCCGCGGCGCGGCTGTTCTCGCTGCCCCACACCAGGATCTGCATGCCGAACGCCTTGCCGTAACCGGCCACCATGCGGCCGATCTTGCCGTAGCCCCAGATCGCCAGCGTCCGTCCCTTCAGGGTGCGGCCCAGCAGGTTCAGTTCCGGATTGATCGAGGCGGTCTGCCACAGCCCCTGTTTCAGGTTGTTGGCGTAGGGGACGATCCTGCGGCTCGCCGCCATGATCAGCGCCCAGGTCAGCTCGGCGGGCGCAACCGGCGAGCCGACGCCTTCCGCGATGGCGATGCCGTGTTCGGTCGCGGCCGCGACATCGACGTGGCCCGATACCTTGCCGGTCTGCGAAATGAGTTTCAGGTTCGGCAGCTTGGCCAACAGGGCGCGCGGGAAAGCGGTGCGTTCGCGGATCAGTACCAGCGCGTCGAAAGGCGCCAGGCGGATCGCCAGCTGGCCCAGTCCGCGGCTCGAGCTGCTGAACACTTTGACCTCATGGCCGTCCAACAGGCTGAAGCAGTCCAGCTGGCGTACGGCGTCCTGGTAATCGTCGAGTATGGCTATTTTCATAAGCTTTTCTGTAAATTTCGTACGGGTAAGTAATGAAATAACGAGTAATCAAAAGATCATAAATGTCCTACTACATTACTCAACCAAATTTCCTACATTTTTGTTGTGAAAGCATTTGAAACGCATTTATGCAGGTGTAGAATCGTCCAGAAATAAGGCCCGGCGATGTCTGAATAGCATCTTTTGAGACATGAGTCGAGGCCAGCAGCCGACACGACCGCCGCATCACGTTACCCCGGCGCCGAACCATTGCCAAATGGATTCCAGAGCGCGGGCCCGGTTCCGGGACTTCTAACGATGACGATCTGCCGAGCGGAAAAAGACCAGGACGGACCCTTGACGACCCGTTGCCAGCCGCGGCCTTGCGACGCGAAGCCGGCTTGTCGAGGCCCCACGAATTCTTAATTGGCATTGGAGGTACTCATGAATCAGCCCGTGATGGGCGGCGTCGCCGCTTTGAACGTCCCAGCTTACATCAAGCACAACAAACTCATCAATTGGGTGGCCGAGATCGCGGCCCTGACCAAGCCCGACGCCATCTACTGGTGCGACGGCTCCCAGGAAGAGTATGACCGCCTGTGCGCCCTGATGGTCGAAGCCGGCACGATGAAGCGCCTGAATCCGGAAAAGCGCCCGAACTCCTACCTGGCCTGCTCGGACCCGAGCGACGTCGCGCGCGTGGAAGACCGTACCTTCATCTGCTCCGCTACCAAGGAACAAGCCGGCCCGACCAACAACTGGACCGATCCGAACGAGATGCGCCAGACCCTGAATGGCCTGTTCGACGGCTGCATGGCCGGCCGCACGATGTACGTGGTGCCGTTCTCGATGGGCCCGCTGGGTTCGCCGATCGCCCACATCGGCGTCGAACTGTCCGACTCGCCCTACGTGGCGGTCAACATGCGCATCATGACCCGCATGGGCAAGGCGGTGTACGAGGTGCTGGGCGAAGCCGGCGCCTTCGTGCCCTGCGTGCACAGCGTCGGCATGCCGTTGCAGCCGGGCCAGCAGGACGTGCGCTGGCCGTGCAACGCCACCAAGTACATCGTCCACTATCCGGAAACCCGCGAGATCTGGTCCTTCGGCTCCGGCTATGGCGGCAACGCGCTGCTGGGCAAGAAGTGCTTCGCGCTGCGCATCGCTTCCAACATGGGCTACCAGGAAGCGCAGCTGGGCGGCACCGGCTGGCTGGCCGAGCACATGCTGATCCTGGGCGTCGAATCGCCGCAGGGCGACAAGAAATACGTGGCCGCCGCCTTCCCTTCGGCCTGCGGCAAGACCAACTTCGCGATGCTGATCCCGCCCGCCGGCTTCGAAGGCTGGAAGGTCACCACCATTGGCGACGACATCGCCTGGATCAAGCCGGCTGCGGACGGCAAGCTGGTCGCGATCAATCCGGAAGCCGGCTACTTTGGCGTGGCCCCGGGCACCAACGACAAGACCAACCCCAACTGCATGGCCTCGCTGCGCGAGAACGTCATCTTCACCAACGTCGCGCTGACCGACGACGGCGACGTCTGGTGGGAAGGCATGACCAAGGAAGCGCCGGCGCACCTGATCGACTGGCAAGGTAAAGACTGGACCCCGGCATCGGGCACCAAGGCGGCGCATCCGAACGCGCGCTTCACCGTCGCCGCGACCCAGAACCCGGTCATCGACCCGGCCTGGGACGATCCGGCCGGCGTGCCGATCTCGGCCTTCATCTTCGGCGGCCGCCGCTCGACCACGGTGCCGCTCGTCACCGAAGCGCGCAACTGGAACGAAGGCGTCTACATGGCCGCGACCATGGGTTCGGAGACCACCGCCGCCGCTGCCGGCCAGATGGGCGTGGTGCGCCGCGATCCGTACGCGATGCTGCCCTTCATCGGCTACAACATGAGCGATTACTTCCAGCACTGGCTGGACCTCGGCAAGAAAGTGAGCGAGCAGCCGAAGATCTTCTGCGTCAACTGGTTCCGCACCGACGAGCAGGGCAACTTCGTGTGGCCGGGCTACGGCGACAACATGCGCGTGCTGAAGTGGATCCTCGACCGTACCGAAGGCCAGCAGGGCGGCGTCGAGCACATGTTCGGCACCTCGCCTTCGTATGGCGACCTGAACTGGACCGGCATCGACTTCACCGAAGCGCAGTTCCAGCAGATCACCTCGATCGACAAGGACGCCTGGCGCGAAGAGCTGAAGCTGCACAGCGAGCTGTTCGACAAGCTGGCTTACCGCCTGCCGCAGGAACTGGTGGCGACCAAGCAGCAGCTGGAGCAGCGCCTGGGGGCATAAGCAAACCACCCCCGCATAAGAAGGGAGGGACAGGCAGCTGCCTGTCCCTTTTTCATTGGAAGAGGGGAATTTCCATGAACAAGCTTATTGAGTTCAATGTGCCAGGCGGTAGCGTGGTCGTCGAATCCCAGGAAGCCGCGCCGCTCAGTCCCGTACGTGGCGCCAGTCTTGCGCACATCACCGAAACTGCCGGAAAGTCCCTGGAGGACACACTCGCCGTCATCCGTCCGGTCGCCGATGCGGCCCTTGCCGCCTGCAAGGACCTGGTCACGGCCCCGGCGGCGGTGGAAATCGAGTTCAGCTTGAAGTTCACTGCCCAAGCCGGTGTGGTAATTGCACAGGCAAGCGCGGAAGGTAGCCTGCGGGTCAAGGTTGCCTGGAAACCGGCATGAGGAAGTTCCACCGGTAGCGCACGTTCGCTGCGGGCTGCTGTCTAAGTGTGTATTTGCGGATCACACTGGGATTGCGATGATTTATCAGAACTTCGATCTGGAAATCATAAGCCCGCAGGGAGGCCAGCTTTGTGCGCGCGTCCTGGAGTCGCCGCAAGGCGATTGTCCCTTCATGAGCGTGCACTGGCCCTTCGACGCCGACGAAGAAAACGCGCTGCTCGCGGAAATCTACGGCGGACTCCGGCAACGCCGCGCCCGCTCGGGCAGGGGCGGCACGATCCAGGACTTCGGCGGCAAGCTGTTCGACGCCGTGATTGCCGGCGACATCGAGCACCTGTTCCGCTCCTCGCTGGACACGGCAGCCCGTTCCGGCCAGGGCTTGCGCATCCGCCTGCGCTTGCCGGAAGACAGCGACCTGCATACGCGTCCCTGGGAGTTCCTGTTCGATACCGAGTGCGGGGAGTTCCTGGCTGTCCGGGAGCAGACGCCCCTGATCCGCTATCTGCCGGTCGCGCAACCGATACCGCCGATTACGGTCGAGGGGCCCTTGCGGATACTGGTGGCCTTGGCGTCGCCGACCGATCACCCGCGGCTCGATATCGCACGCGAATGGGAAATCCTGTGCCAGGCACTGGAACCCTCGATCACGGCCGGGCGCCTGGAACTGCGTCGCGTGCCGGGCAACTGTACCTTCGACAACCTGCGCGACTCGCTGCGCCATTTCAACACCCATATTTTCCACTTCGTCGGCCACGGCTTGCCCGGCGCGCTGGTGCTCGAGCACGAATCGGGCAGGGGCCTGGAAATGGAGGCCACCCATCTGCGCTCGGCGTTTCCCGCCGGGGCGCTGCCGCGGCTGATCGTGCTGAACGCCTGCTCCGGTGCGATTTCCGAAGACGTGCCCTTCTCGGGCCTGGCGCAGGGATTCCTGAAGCAGGGCGTGCCTGCCGTCGTGGCGATGCAGGCATCGATCACCGATAACGCCGCGCTGATCTTCACCCGCTACTTTTACCGCGACCTGATCGAAACCGGCGCCGTCGACGCGTCCCTGACCGAAGCAAGGCTGCGCATGCAGGGCAACGGCCATCCGATCGAATGGGGCACGCCGGTCCTGTACATGCGTGCGCTCAGCGGCCAGCTGTTCCAGCCGTCGGCCAGCCCGGCCGAAGAAAAGAAACCCTTCGAGCTGCCGCTGCCGGCCATGGCAAGCGCGCCGCCGCCCAGGATCGAACCCAGCCTGACCGAGCGGAAGAAAACGAAGGAAAGTCTGCCGAAGCCAGGCACGCCGCCGGCGCCGCCGGTGCAGCCGGCGCCGAATCCGACCGAAAAGAGAAGGCCGAGAACTGTGCGGAACAGGGACAACCAGCCGCCGGTCGAGTCCGGACAAAACCTGCAGCATGCCGCGATGCCGGCCGCGCTGCCAAGGGAACCGGCTGCAGCACCCGAGCCGCCCTTGAAGCCGGCGCCCCGTCCGGCCGAGCAACAGGCGCCGCCGAAGACGCTGCCGAAGATGCCCGCGCCGCCACCGCCATCGCCGCCGCCCAAACCCGCGCCCCAGCTGGCCGAGCCGCCAGCGCCAGCCAAGTCCCCGGCGCGCAAACAGGCGCCAGCGCAAAAGTTGGAGCCGAAGCTGGAACCCAGGCTGGAACCGAAGCTCGAACCTGAACTCGAACCCAAGCTGAACGAACCGGCGCCTGCAGCGAAGGTCCCTGTCGCCGAAACCGTCCCGGTCGGCAAGCCGGCGGCGGCGCCGGAACCGCAAAGCCGTCCGCCACCCATTCCGGAGGTGAAGAACATGCCGCCAGCGAAGGCGAAGTCTGCGTACAACAGGTGGCTGCTCATTTATGCCATGGGCGGTGCGCTGCTGGCTGCCATCCTGGCGCTGGCGATCGGTATCGAGAAACCCACACCGACGCCGATCGACACGACGTCGGCAGCGATACCGGCGCCGGCCGCGTCCGCACCGGCAGTTGCACCGGCACCGGCAGCGGCACCGCCGCCATCGACGGCATCGACGGCAGCGGCAGCCACGCCGGCGCCGCCGGTCCAGCCGTCGCCGGCGCTAGCGAATACGAACGCTGCGGCCAGCGCGGCTGCCGAGACGCACAGCAAGCGCAAGGCCCAGCCAAAAGCCAAGGCGCCGGCACGCGCCGACAATTGCAGGAACCCCGACGTCAGCCAACGAGATGCCAGCTGCCTGTTCCGGTGACCGACAAGGATGGAGATGCTCAATAAAGCGCGACGTGAAGCCCTATGTGAAGACCAGTGTGCTGGCCTGCGTATTGGCAGGGTGGGCCTTCGGTGCGGCGGCCCAGGAAGACTGCCTCGGCAGGATCAACGCCATCAAGACGATCGGCGACGTGCAGGCGGCGCTGAACTGCGTGGAAGGCCACATCGCCAACGAAGCGGCGCGCAACAAAAGGCAGTCCGAAAACGACAGGAAGGAAGTCTTGCAGCAGGTCGACAATCTCGAGATCGAGAGCACCAACGTCAAGCACATGTCCCTGAAAGAGGCGACCAACGGCGCCTGGAAAAAAATCCCGGATTCCGACAAGGCGAATGCCTGCTTCCTGTCCTCGGTGCGCCTGCCGCCGCAGGGCCTGTGCCAGATCACCTACCAGGGCAACCTCGACCGCTGGTCCTACAACGCCAGCGACATCGCCGGCGCCGGCTTCGTCTGCACGGCAACCTGCGTCTGGGTCAAGGTCCACCGCAAGCAGCAGAGCGCCGACGCGCCCGCCAAGGAGTGAGGGAGCCTTGCGTCAGCTCCACCCCATCAGGCAGGGCGGCACCAGCAGCAGCAGGGCCAGCACCAGGTAGATCAGCTGCAGCGGAATCATCCATTTGGCCCAGGTCAGCCAGGGCACGCGCGCCAGCGCCAGAACGCCCACCGTGATGCCCGAGGTCGGGATCATCGGCGTCGACAGTTCGCCGAGCTGGAACGCCAGGATCGCGGTCTGGCGCGTCACGCCCACCAGGTCGGCCAGCGGCGCCATGATCGGCATCGTCAGCGCGGCCTGGCCGCTGCCCGAGTGGATGAAGAAGTTGATCACCGACTGGATCAGGTACATCTTCTGCGCGGCGAACACCGGGTGGCTGGATTGCACCAGCGGCATCAGCGCGTGCAGCATGGTGTCGATGATGTGGGCGTCGCGCGCGATCACCATCGTGGCGCGCGCGATCGCGATCACCAGCGCGGTCGGCGCCAGATCTTTTACCCCTTGCATGAAGGATGCGACCCAGGTGTCGGCGTTCAGGCGGCCGACCAGGCCGACCACGATCGCCATCGCCAGGAACAGCGCGACGATCTCGTCGATGAACCAGTCGTACTTCACCACGCCGATCACCATCGCCCCGAGCGTCAGCGCGAAGATCGCCAGCACCGCCGTGTGTCGGCCGCTCATGCGCTCGTGGCTCACGCTTGCGGGCTGCTCCTGGCGCTTGGTCTGGTCCAGGATAAAGGTCGGGCTCAGCGCCGGGTTGCGTTTCACGCGTGCCGCGTACCACATCAGGAAGGCGACCGTCACGAAGGTCGCCGCCGCCCACACGATCAGGCGGTAGCCCATCCCCGAGAACACCGGCACGCCGGCGATGCCCTGGGCGATGCCGACGTTGAAGGGGTTCAGGAAGGCGGCGCCGAAGCCGACCTGCGAGCCGAGAAAGGGAATCGAGACGCCGGTCACGGTGTCGTAACCCAGCGCCAGCGCCAGCGGCACGAAGATCAGCACGAACGGGATCACCTCCTCGTTCATGCCGAAGGTGGCGCCGCCCAGCGAGAACAGCGTGACGAAGACCGGGATGATGGTGGCGCGCACCAGGGCCGAGTGCTCGTGGGCTCTGGCGATCGAGCGGATTGCGGTGTCGATCGCTTCGGTCTTCTGCACCACTGCGAAGGCGCCGCCGACGATCAGCACGAAGCCGATGATCTGCGCCGCCTCGACGAAGCCTTTGATCGGCGCCTTCATCAGCGCCACCAGGCCCTGCGGCGCGCTGGCCACGTAATGGAAGGTGGTCGGGTCGACCAGCTGCTTGCCGTTGACGAGGTGGGTGTCGTACTTCCCGCCGGGGACGAACCAGGTCGCCAGCGCGATCAGCGCGAGGATCGCGAACAGCAGCACGAAGGTATTGGGCATTCGCAGGCGCATGCGCAGGGACTCCTTATTGACTCAGCAGGGAACCGGAACGGAAGGGCGTCGCGCCCGCAATCTTGCAGATGTGCGCGCCGCGCAGCAGGTGGCGGTGCGCGGTGCTGGCAAACAGCCGCCCCTCGCGGCTGGCGCGCACGGTGGCGGTCTTGCCGGTGACGGGATTGACGATGTCGGCCACCGGCTCGCCGGCCGCAACCTGCTCGCCGAGCGCCTTCAGGAACACCAGCACGCCCGACTGCGGCGCATCGAGCCGCTCGACACCGCTCAGGGGCGTCGGCGCGCACAGCGGGGCGGGCAAGGGGACCAAAGGGATGTCGAGCAGGCCTTCGCGCGCCAGGTACTGCAGCAGCGCCCGCGCATCCTGCTCGGCATAGTCGTAGCGCACGTCCATCTCGCCGCGCAGCTCCACGGTGATCGCGGCGCAGGCCGGCGGAATAGGGAACTGCGGACCGAAGTGCGCAGCCAGGTCCCACCACAAACGGCCGCAGGCTTCGTCGAAGGGGTCGCCGCCCGAGGCGTCGGACAGCAGCAGCGCATGCGCACCGAGCAGTGCGGCCAGCGGCGCCACTCTGGGCGCCAGCACGGTGCCGGTGTACAGGTGCAGCCTGGCTTCGTTATCGCAGTGCAGGTCGAGCACGATGTCGGCGTCGATCGCCATGCCCAGCAGGGTTTTCTTCAGCAGCGAAGTCGGGTCCGGCGTTTCCCAGCGCTTGATGATGGCGCGCGCTTCGGCGCGGATCGTGGCGACGTTGGCCGCCGCATCCGCACCCAGGCGGCCCGCCAGCGTCGTCTTGAGCTCGTCGGCCACGTGCAGGAAGGCGCGGTTGAAATTGAGGCCGGTGCCGAAATCGAAGCGTCCGAAGGGCATGCCCTGCATGACCTGCGACAGGCCGATCGGATTGGCGGCCGGGACCAGGATGATCTCGCCGCGAATGCGGCCCTCGAGGTGCAGCCGGTCGAGTTCGCGCTTGAGGCAGTGCGCCACCAGCATCGCCGGCACCTCGTCCGCATGCAATGCAGCCTGAATATAGGCTTTCCTGCCGTTGCCCGGGCTGCCGTAGTGCCAGGAGCTGAGCTCGTAGTTGGCGACGCCGGATTCGGTCGCGATCGGGTGTCGGTATGCATGCATATGCGGGTCTCCTGGCCGGTTCTGGCGTGCCCGATCGATTATGTATGATTTTTTACACAAGGTAAATCCGTGAAAGATTTTTTTCAAAAACCTGTTGAACTTGTAAAGATAACTGGATTACATTTGGAAATGTTTATTCGTTGATATCAGCTTCCCATGCCGCCAGTTGCCCCGTCCAGCGCTTCGCCCGATATCGGTTTCGCCGAGTCTTCGCTCGGCCAGCGCCTGCTGCGGATGCTGGCCGAAGGCTCGGCCTCGAACCGCACGATCGCCGATTACCTGCTGCGCAACCAGATGCGCGTGACCGCGCTCGGCATCGAGGAGCTGGCCGAAGCCTGCGAGGTCTCGACCGCGACCATCAGCCGCTTCGCGCGCGACCTCGGTTTCAAGAACTATGCAGCGATGCGCGGCGCCGTCGCCGAGACCCTGCAGTCGGTGCTGCAGCCGGTCGAGAAGCTGCGCAGCACCATCGCCCGCAAAACGGCGGCAGGATCGCCGGCCAGTACGCCCGCGCTCGAAAGCCTGCATTACGCCGAAGCCGCCATCACCGCCACCAGCCGCGCGCTGGACGGCGCCCAGCTCGACCGCATTGGCGCGGTGTTCACCAAGGCGCGCACCGTGTACGTGATGGGGTTCGGCCTGTCGACCTTCCTGGCCGGGACCCTGGCCATGCACCTGCAGCCCTTTTGCCGGCACGTGGTCGAGGTGGCCGCGAGCGGCGGCACCGAGGTCGCGGCCAGCCATCTGGCGAACATCGGCAGCCGTGACGTGCTGGTCGTGATCTCGCTGCCGCGCTATACGCTGGCCGGCGTGCCGCTCACCCGTTTTGCGCGCGACAACGGCGCGACCGTCGTTTCCATCACCGATTCGCCCGCGTCCCCGCTCGCCGAGCTGGGGCACCACGTGCTGTACGCGCACAGCGCGCATCCGGTCCTGCCCAGCAGTTCGAGCGCCGTGCTGGCCGTGATCGAAGCGCTGGCCGTATCGCTGATGACTTCCAACAAAGCCAATGTGGCCAAAGCGGCCCGTCATACCGAAGCCATCGCCGCGTATCTCTACGGCGACCACCACCCTAAAAGGAGCAGAGCATGAGAAAGCATATTCTGGCGTCGAGCGTCGCCGCGGCGTTGGGTCTGATGGCGCAGCAGGCGCAGGCGCAGGCACAGACGCAGGGCCAGGAGCCGAAGATGCAGCGCGTGGAGATCACCGGCTCGTCGATCAAGCGCATCGACAGCGAGACGGCCCTGCCGGTGCAGATGATCACCCGCGAGGACATCGAGAAGATGGGCGCCACCACCGCCGCGGAACTGGTCAAAAACATCAGCGCCAACACCGCGCCGATCACGGACGGCCCCAGCATCACGGACGGCACCTCGGGCCAGCGCGGCCTGAACGCAGCCAACATGCGCGGCATCGGCGCCTCGTCGACGCTGGTGCTGCTGAACGGCCGGCGCCTGGCCAACTTCGCTTCGCCGGGCGACAACGCCAGCGTCGACCTGAACAACATCCCGGCCGGCGCGATCCAGCGCGTCGAGGTGCTGAAGGACGGCGCCTCGGCCATCTACGGCACCGACGCGATCGGCGGCGTGATCAACTTCATCACACGCAAGGACTATACCGGCGTCGACCTGAGCGGCTCGCTGGCCGGCACCCAGCACGGCGGCGCCGGCAAGAAGACCGCCAGCATCAGCGCCGGCTTCGGCGATTTGAACACCGACCGCTTCAACGTGTTCGGCGTGCTGGACGTGCAGCAGCTGGACCGCCTGCGTTCGGGCCAGCGCAGCTTCATCAAGGAGCGCGAGCTGGCGACCACGCTGCCGGCCCAGATGTCGAGCAACACCTTCCCGGCCAACGTCGACATCTCGGCAGCGCAGCGCAATGCCCTGATCGCCGCCGGCCTGCTGCCGGCCGGCAGCCGGGTCAGCCGGGTCAACCCGAGCGCGCCGGGCTGCAATCCGCCCGCCACCGTGTACGCGGCCAAGGGCCCGGGCGGCGTGGCCGGCTGCAGCTACGACTACATGGAAGACACCGAGATCTATCCGGACTCGCGCAAGGTCGGCTTCATCGGCCGCGCGACCTTCCAGCTGAACCCGGACAATCAGCTGTTCGCGGAACTGGTGCAGACCGAGACGAACACCAAGTACGTGCTGTCGCCGAACCCGATCCGTATCCGTAATCTGCCGGTCAGCATCCTGCCGGCGGCCTACCGCAACGCGCTCTCGGGCGCCGACCTGCCGACGACCTTCAGCGGCATCCGCTACCGCATGAGCGAAGCCGGCAACCGCAGCAACGAGGTGAAGAGCACCGGCCAGCGCTTGGTGCTGGGCGCCACCGGCACCGTGGCCGGCTGGGACTACGACGCGGCCCTGTCGCGCGCGGAGAACCGCGCGATCGACAAGTACGTCGACGGCTACGTCCTGTTCGACAAGTTCGACGCCGCGGTGCGCAACGGCACCGTGAACCCGTTCGCGCCTTCGTCGAAGGCCGGCATCGACCTGATCAACAGCATCAAGATCAGCGACGAGGCACGCAAGGCCAAGGGCGTCTCGACCTCTCTGGACGGCAAGATGTCGCGCGCCCTGACCGCGCTGGCCGGCGGCGATCTGGCCATCGCCATCGGCGGCGAACTGCGCCACGAGCACCAGGTGTTCACGCCCTCGGACCTGCTCAATTCGAACAACATCGCCGGCGACCGCGACAGTACCATTCCGGCCGGCCAGCTGCTCGACGTCGAAACTGCCGACGACACCCGCAAGGTGGCCTCGGTGTTCGCCGAAGTAGTGGCGCCGTTCACCAAAGAGCTGGAGATGCAATTCGCGGTGCGCTACGACCACTACAGCGAAGTGGGCAACACCACGAATCCGAAGATCGGCCTGCGCTGGCAGCCGTCGCCGGCGCTGCTGGTGCGCAGCTCGATCGGCACCGGCTTCCGCGCGCCTTCGCTGTCGGACCTGAAGCGCCCGACCATCTTCGGCACCACCGCCGGCATCCTGACCGATCCGCAGTGCGTGGCGCAGGAAGGCAGCATCGACACCTGCACCGACCAGTGGGGCGTGGAGCGCCGCTCGAATCCGAACCTGAAGCCGGAGAAGTCGCGCCAGTTTACGCTGGGCGTGGTGATCGAACCCATCAAGCGCGCCAGCCTCTCGATCGACTACTGGAACATCGAGAAGAAGGACGTGATCAGCACCCTGGGCGAACAGGTCATCATCGAGAACCCAACCGCCTACAACGGCAAGTACATCACGCGCGACGAGGACGGCTTCATCGAGAACATCCTCCTGATGAAGGAAAACCAGGGCCGCCTGAAAACCTCGGGCATCGACATCGGCGCCGACTGGCGCTCCGAGCGCGGTCCCTGGGGCCGCTTCGGCGTCAACCTGTCCGGCACCTGGGTGCTGAAGTACGACCGCCAGTTCGGCCCGAACGAGCCGTACCGCAGCAACCTGGGGGTGTTCCTGAACGACCAGGTGATCCAGAAGTGGCGCCACCGCGTCAACTTCGAATGGGACAACGGCCCGGTCACGCTGACGCTGGCGAACCAGTTCTCGTCCAGCTACACGGACCAGAACACCACTTACGACCCGTTCACCGATACCCTGCTGGCGCCGAACCACGTGAAGTCGTATTCGCTGTGGGACCTGACCGGCAGCTGGGCGATCGGCAAGAACCTCAAGCTGCGCGCCGGCATCCTGAACCTGCTGGACAAGGATCCACCGTTCTCGAACCAGGCCTGGTTCTTCCTGGCCGGGTACGACCCGAGCTACACCGACCCGCGCGGCCGCAGCGCCTTCGTGAGCGCGAACTACTCGTTCAAGTGATGGGGTGGGTATGTTGAAGAGATGGGGTGTGGCGCTGGCGCTTCTGCTTGCCGGCGCAGGCGTGGCTGCAGCGGCGGCTGCGCCTGAGGGACCGAAAGGCTCGCTGGTCATCATCGGCGGCGGGCTGCGCGCCAACAATGCCGAGGTGTGGCAGAAGATCGTCGACCTGGCCGGCGGCAAGGGTGCGCGCATCGCCGTGTTCCCGACCGCCGCCGGCACCCCGGAGCGGGAAGGGCGCATGGCGGCGGACTACCTGAACCGCTACGGCGCACAGGCGTTCGTGGTGCCGCTCGCGCTGCGCCTGGCCGGCGCAGTTGGCATCGATGCGCGCAAGGCCGCCGACGATCCGGCGCTGGCAGACAAGGTGCGCGGCGCCGGCGGCGCCTTCTTCACCGGCGGCGACCAGGCCCGCATCACCGGCACGCTCCGGCGCGCGGACGGCAGCAATACGGCGGTGCTGGACGCGCTGTGGCAGATGTACCGGCGCGGCGGCGTCATCGCCGGCACCAGCGCCGGCGCCGCCATCATGAGCCGCAGCATGTTCTACGATCCGCCGGCCGAAGTACTGCCGATGCTGAAGAACGGCATCACCGACGGCAAGGACGTCGCGCCGGGCCTGGGCTTCGTCGGCGACGACGTCTTCATCGACCAGCACTTCCTGATCCGCGGCCGTTTCGCCCGCATGCTGCCGGTGATGCTGGCCAAGGGCTATACGCTGGGCCTCGGCATCGACGAGAACACCGCCGCCGTGGTGGGACCCTCGCGCGACGTGACCATCATCGGCTACCGCGGCGCGCTGGTGCTCGACCTGGCCGGCGCCACCACCAACAAGGCGCAGGCGGCGTTCAACGTGGCGGATGCGCGCATCAGCTACCTGGACAGCGGCGACCGTTTCAACCTCGTCAACCGCGCGTATTCGCCGGGGCCGGACAAGGAGCCGCTCAAGAACATCGACCGCGAGCACCGCGAATCGATCTTCACCACCGACATCCTCGGCAACACCTCGGTGGTGAACCTGCTCGAGAAGCTGGTCGACAGCGACCAGCGGCGCGCGGTCGGCATCGCCTTCGAAGGCCCCGGCAGCAAAACCCCGGAGCGCGGCTTCGAGTTCACTTTCACGAAGGTGCAGGACACGCGCGAATACGCGACCAACCGCGAGGATGCGTATTCGGTCTACCGGATCAGGATGGATGTGCGGCCGGTCAAAATGCACCAGCCGCTGTACTCGGCGGAGTAAGCGCCTGCCGGTGCTGCCGGCGGTAGCGCGCCGGCGAGGGCAGGCCCTGGCTGCGGAAATGGCGCCGCAGCGATTCGGACGAGCCGAGTCCCGCCAGGTCGGCGATGGCCTCGATGCCGAGGCCGGGACGCGTTTCCAGCAGCTGCGCCGCCAGCATCACGCGTTCGCGCACCAGCCAGTCCAGCGGGCTGGCGCCGGTGCGTTCCTTGAAGCGGCGCTGGAAGGTGCGCACGCCCATCCTGGCCTGCTGCGCCATCGAGGCCAGCGTGTGCGCGGCGCGCAGGTTTTCACGCAGCCAGTCCATGGTCTGCGCAATCGTATCGAGGCCAGATGCCGGCAGCGGCCGCGCAACCAGCTGCGCCTGGCTGCCGTCGCGATGCGCCGGGATGACCAGGCGCTGCGCCACGCGGTTGGCGATGTCCGCGCCGAAGTCGCTGCGCACCAGGTGCAGCAGCATGTCCAGGCCGGCCGCCGAACCGGCCGAAGTGACGATGTTCCCGTCTTCCACATACAGCGCATCCGCTTCGATGACGATGGCCGGGAAGCTTGCGGCCAGTTGGTCGAAGTAGCGCCAGTGCGTGGTCGCGTGCCGGCCGTCAAGCAGGCCGGCATGCGCCAGCACGAAGGCGCCGGAACAGATCGAGCACAGGCGCGCACCACGCGCGTGGGCGCGGCGCAGGGCTTCCAGCAGTTGTACAGGCGGCGCTTCGTCCGCATCGCGCCAGCCGGGAATCACGATGGTGTCGGCCTGGTCGAGCGCATCAAGCCCGTGCGGCACCTGCAGCGCGAGACCACCGGCCGCGCGCAGGGGGCCGGGTTCGGCGGCGCACACCGCATAGCTGTACCAGGCCACCTGCAGCTCGGGCCGCTCCAGCGCGAACAGCTCGACCGCGCAGCCGAATTCGAAGGTGCACAGCCGGTCGTAGGCGAGGATGGCGACATGGTGGGGCATGGCCGGATGTTACCAGCTTCTGTCGCTGCAGCCACTGCCGGTTCTTGCCGCTGAAAGGCACACTGCAAGCTCTTTTCATGGAGGAGATGACAATGGCTTCTGCAGTTTCCAGCGTACCCGCGGCACCCAGCGACAAGGCGGCACTTCACTTCGGCTCGGCCTTCGAATACGAGACCGACTGCGCCGACGTGCACGCAGCGATGACAGATGGACAGGAGGATTTCGTGCTGCTCGACGTGCGCAGTCCGGCCCTGTATGCGCAGGGTCACGTGCCGGGCGCCCTGAATCTGCCGCAGGGGAAGATCGTCGAGGCGAAGCTGAAGGACTATCCGATGGACACCTTGTTCGTGGTGTATTGCGCCGGGCCGCATTGCAACGGCGCGCACCGCGGCGCGCTGCGGCTGGCCGGGCTAGGGCGGCCGGTCAAACTGATGATCGGCGGGGTGACGGGCTGGCTGGATGAGGGCTACGCGCTGGCGAAGGAATAAAGAAAAGGGCGCCGCTATGGGCGCCCTTTCGGCTGTCGTGCTGAACGCTTATTGCTTGAGCAGCGGCTTCAGGTACTTGCCGGTCACGCTGGCCTTGTTCGCAGCCACCTGTTCCGGCGTGCCGGTCGCGACGATCTTGCCGCCGCCCGCGCCGCCTTCCGGACCCAGGTCGACGATCCAGTCCGCGGTTTTAATGACGTCCAGGTTGTGCTCGATGATGGCGAGCGTGTTGCCCTGGTCGCGCAGGCGGTGGATCACCTTCAGCAGCAGGTCGATGTCGGCGAAGTGCAGGCCGGTGGTCGGCTCGTCGAGGATGTACAGCGTGCGGCCGGTGTCGCGCTTCGACAGTTCCAGCGACAGCTTCACGCGCTGCGCCTCGCCGCCCGACAGCGTGGTCGCGCTCTGGCCCAGCTTGATGTAGCCGAGGCCCACGTCCAGCAGCGTGTGCAGCTTGCGGGCGATGACCGGCACGGCTTTGAAGAAGTCGTGCGCATCTTCGACCGTCATGTCCAGCACTTCGGTGATGTTCTTCCCCTTGTACTCGACTTCCAGCGTCTCGCGGTTGTAGCGCTTGCCGTGGCAGACGTCGCAGGGCACGTACACGTCCGGCAGGAAGTGCATCTCGACCTTGATCACGCCGTCGCCCTGGCAGGCTTCGCAGCGGCCGCCCTTGACGTTGAACGAGAAGCGGCCGGCGCTGTAGCCACGCTCCTTGGCGGTCGGCACCGTCGCGAACAGGTCGCGGATCGGGGTGAACACGCCAGTGTAGGTGGCCGGGTTCGAGCGCGGGGTACGGCCGATCGGCGCCTGATCGACCGAGATCACCTTGTCGAAGTGCTCCAGGCCGTGGATCGCGGTGTGCGGCGCCGGTTCGGTCTGCGAGCCGTACAGGTGGCGCGACAGGGCCGGGAACAGCGTGTCGTTGATCAGCGTCGATTTACCGGAGCCCGACACGCCGGTCACGCAGGTCATCAGGCCGACCGGCAGTTCCAGGGTGACGTCCTTCAGGTTGTTGCCGGTCGCGCCGCTGATGTGCAGCATGCGTTCCGGGTCGGCCTGGGTGCGCTTCTTCGGCACCTCGATCTTCTTGCGGCCGCTGAGGTAGGCCGCGGTCAAGGACTCCTTGTTCTTCATGATGTCCTTGATCGAGCCCTCGGCGATCACGGCGCCGCCGTGCACGCCCGCGCCCGGACCCATGTCGACGATGTAGTCGGCGGTGCGGATCGCATCCTCGTCGTGCTCGACCACCAGCACCGAGTTGCCGATGTCGCGCAGGTGCTTCAGGGTCGCGATCAGGCGGTCGTTGTCGCGCTGGTGCAGGCCGATCGACGGCTCGTCCAGCACGTACATCACGCCGGTCAGGCCGGAACCGATCTGCGAAGCCAGGCGGATGCGCTGGGCTTCGCCGCCCGACAGCGTGTCGGCGCTGCGGTCCAGCGACAGGTAATCGAGGCCGACATCGTTCAGGAATTTCAGGCGCGCGACGATCTCCTTGATCACGCGCTCGGCGATGTCTTTCTTGGCGCCGGTCAGCTGCAGGCTGTCGAAGTAGCTCAGGCACTCGCGCAGCGGGGTCTTCGCGACCTCGTAGATCGCGCGCTGCTGCTCGCCGTTGCCGATCTTGACGTAGCGCGCTTCGGTACGCAGGCGCGCGCCGCCGCAGGTCGGGCATTCCTTCTCGTTGATGAACTTGGCCAGCTCCTCCTTCACCGCCATCGAGTCGGTCTCGCGGTAGCGGCGCTGCAGGTTGTTGACCACGCCTTCGAAGGTGTGCTCGCGGATCACGGTGCGGCCACGCTCGTTCACGTAGGCGAAAGGCACGGTGTTCTTGCCGGAGCCGAACAAGACGACGTCCTGGGCGGTCTTCGGCAGCTGCTCGAAGGGTTTATCCAGGTCGAACTCGAAGTGCTGCGCCAGGCTGCTCAGCATCTGGAAGTAGAACTGGTTGCGGCGGTCCCAGCCCTTCACGGCGCCGGACGCCAGCGACAGGTTCGGGAAGGCGACGATGCGCTTCGGATCGAAGAACTCGATGTGGCCCAGGCCATCGCATTCCTGGCAGGCGCCCATCGGGTTATTGAAGGAGAACAGGCGCGGCTCCAGCTCCTGCAGCGAATAGCCGCAGACGTTGCAGGCGAACTTGTTCGAGAAGATGTGTTCCTTCGCGGTGTCCATCTCGTAGGCCACGGCGCGGCCGTCGGCCAGGCGCAGCGCGGTCTCGAACGATTCGGCCAGGCGCTGTTTGATCTCGGGCGTGACCTTGATGCGGTCGATCACCACGTCGATCGTGTGCTTTTCGGTCTTCTTCAGCTTCGGCAGGTCGTCGACGTCGTAGATTTTCGCATCGCCGGTGCCGCTCTGGACGCGGAAGCGCACGAAGCCCTGGGCCTGCATCGAGGCGAACAGGTCGCCGTGCTCGCCCTTGCGGTTGGCGACGACCGGCGCCAGGATCATCAGCTTGGTCCCTTCCGGCATGGCCAGCACGGCGTCGACCATCTGCGAGACGGTCTGCGCGGTCAGCGGCTCGTGCGAGTGGTCCGGGCAGTAGGGCGTGCCGACGCGCGCGTACAGCAGGCGCAGGTAGTCGTGGATCTCGGTGACGGTGCCGACGGTCGAACGCGGGTTGTGCGAAGTCGCTTTCTGCTCGATCGAGATCGCCGGCGACAGGCCTTCGATCAGGTCGACGTCCGGCTTCTCCATCAGCTGCAGGAACTGGCGCGCATAGGCCGACAGCGATTCGACGTAGCGACGCTGGCCCTCGGCATACAGGGTATCGAAGGCGAGCGAGGACTTGCCGGAGCCCGACAGGCCGGTGATCACGATCAGCTTGTTGCGCGGCAGGTCGAGATTGATGTTCTTGAGGTTGTGCGTGCGGGCGCCGCGGATACGGATTTCTTCCATCAGGTTTTTGCTGGCTTTCGAAGAGTTGTGGGCCGGACGAGGAGAACTCACTAGTTTACCTGTTTTTATTCACAGTGGTATACATGCCGTGAATTTGGTGTGGCTGCGTTATCTACCTGGCATGGGATCGGACCAGGCGTGTTTTGGGTATGTGGTCGGGAGTCCGATGAATTCAATGGCAGACTCACCAGAAAGCGAAAAAAAATTTCCTGACCTGCGATTGCCGGCACGGAGACCGCGTGCTTCGTAAGAGGTACGGACGGTTGATGCACCTCCAAAACGCGCTGCCCTCCTTGGGTATGGTGTCGTCTTGCTTACTTTCGAACGATTCCAATGCCTTTTTCGAGAACTGCTGCATTACCAGGGAACCGCCGCGCCGCCATTGCAGGGGGCGCGTTCTTGTATCTGGTCCAGGCATTAGTCGTCATTGCCATTGCTTTCAAGATCCTGCAGCTCGATGCCTATGACCTGAAGGTCCCGTTCAACTACGATGGGGACTCGATCGTCATTCTCATGTTTATCAAGGGAATGCTGCTCAACGGGTGGACCTTTACCATCCCGCAGCTGTCCGCGCCGTTCGCGCTGGACGCCGCGGCGTTCCCGATCATGACCAATGTCGACTGGCTCGTCATGAAGGCGATCTCGCTCTTCACCGCCGAGCCCGGGATGGTCCTGAATATCTTCTGGCTCCTGACGCTCGTGCTGTCCGCGGGCTCCGCGGCCATCGCGCTGCGGCTGCTGGGACTGGGCCGGATCTATTCCCTTGGCGCCGGCATCCTTTATGCGTTTCTGCCTTACGCACTGCTGCGCAACGTCGCGCACATGAACCTGGTGTACTACATCGTTCCCCTTATTGCACTTCTCGCCGTTCATATCGCCAACGGCCTGGTAGGCGAGAAGGACAGGCTGATCAGGCGTATCGCCTATGCGGCATGTATCGCGCAAGGATTCGACTACATCTACTACAGTTTTTTTGCCGTCCTGATCCTGGCCTTCGCTGCCGTGGTGGGCTACGCCGGAACCCGCTCGCGCCGCGGCATCGCCGTTGCCGCCACGGCAATCGGGCTGGTCATCGGCGCCACTTCACTCAACCTGGCTCCCAGCCTCTACAGCTGGTACAGCGCGGGCAAGCCGGTGGAGATGAATTACAAGAGCCCCTCCGAAGCGGAAACCTACGGCGCCAAGATACGCAAAATGGTCGCGCCGAATCCTCGCAATCCTGTCCGCCTGCTTGCCGAATGGGGGCGCATGGACCAGGCCAACGCTTATTCCAACGAAAACGAGAACGTCACGGCGCGCCTCGGCCTGGCCGCCTCGGCGGGCTTCATCCTGCTGCTCCTGGTCTCCCTGGGCATCCTGCGGCTGCCACGCGACGAAGCCGGCGCCATGCTGGGCAGGCTTGCACCCTTGTCGCTGTTCACCCTGCTCTTCATCACGGTTGGGGGCTTTGGCGCGGTCTTCAACCTGTTCTTTTCCGCCGACATTCGCGCCTACAACCGCTTCTCGGTGTTCCTGGCTTTTTTTGCCCTGGCGGGACTAGGATTTGCCCTGCGTACTTGGTTTAAAGGCCATTTGGGCAGGCAACTCGGGGTTCCCGCCGCCGCTTTGTTTCTCGTGTTCAGCCTGTATGATCAAATGCTGGACTGCACCCTCCCTGCGCGTGCGGCGGACGATGCCAGGCAATATCGCGCTGACAGGAATATCGCAGCCCGCTTGCAGTCGCTTTATCCGCGCGGCGCCAGCATTTTGCAACTGCCGCTGACCGGCTTTCCTCCGGCCTATCACCTGGAACGAATGGTCTCTTATGACCATCTCCGGCCTTTCCTGTGGAGCGGCGCAAACTTGCGATGGAGCTGGCCGTCGTTTTCGCAGCGCCACCGGGCATGGCAGGATCGGCTTGCCGCTACCGCGCCGCAAGCCACCGTCGACGCGGCCGTACTCTCGGATTTCGATGCGATCCTGGTCGACCGGTATGCGTTCAAGGACGATGCAAAGCAGCTGGTGGCAGCCTTCGAAGCAGCCGGTGCGACGCGAGCGTTCGAGCAAACCCGGTATGTGATCCTGGACCTGGCAAACGCCAGACAACAGCTGCTGGGCAGGCTGGGGCAGACCGCATTTGCCGAACAGCGCGAAGCATGGCTGGAACCGGTGCGAATCCTGTGGGACACGGGTTTCTACGGGCCGGAGATAACGCCGACAGGTACCCCTTTCAGGTGGTCCGCCAACCGCAGCAGATTGGTCGTGTTCAACGACTCGCAGCTAAGCAGAAAGCTCAGGGTGGACTTCGATGTCATGTCACAAGGCGTCGGCACCGTCCAGGTTGACGATGGGACGCGTCACTGGAAAATCGATTCGCAAAGCGTGCCAAGGCATGCGTCGCTCGAGCTGCTTCTTGCGCCCGGAACGAAAAAAATCTTGTCGTTTCAGGGCAATGTCGAGCGTGTGGTCGCCCCCGCCGATCCGCGCGAACTGTACTTCAGCATCCAGAATTTTGCCTATACCGAGCTGCCGAAAGAAGCCCGGGACAGCGCGGCCGTGGCAGATACCCGAGGGCAGCAGCGATGAAACGAGAAGTCACCACCAAGATCCGCTACGTCCTTGATGAACTGGTGCCACCGGTCATCCGTGACAGCCGCTGGTTCATGTGGCCGTTCTTCGTCCTGGCATATGGGACTTTTTCAGTGCGACATTTCATGGACTTTAAATCCAGGGCCTATTCCATGACCGAAGAGGAATACAAGAAATTTTATTCCTCGCTGGGCAACTCGGTGTCGCGCCGGCGTGAAACCGACCTGAACGAGGCTTCGGTGAAGTTCATCCTGGACAGGCTGCCGGCAGAGCCAGGCGCGGCCCTGCTCGACGTTGGCGCCGGCAATGGCTACCTGCTGTCGCATCTTGCCCAGGCGCGCCGGTGGCGCCGCATCGCAGGCGTGGATGTCGTCCCCGGCAAGGACGCGATGGGACGTTTTGAAATCCACGCCGGCATACTGCCCTCGCTTCCGTTTGCCGACAAAGAGTTCGATGTCGTCACCTGCACGCATGTCATCGAACACCTGCTCAATGTCGAGGCATCGGTCAAGGAGTTGTTGCGGGTGACGAAGCGCCGCCTGTTCGTCGTGCTGCCGCGCCAGCGCTATTTCTACTATACGCTCGACGAGCACCTGAACTTCTATCCGCGGATCGAGCCGCTGCTCAGGCTATTCCATCCACATCCGGTGAGCTGCACCGTGCAGGACGGCGATTGGGCCCTGTCGGTCGACGTTTCCGGTGGTCCGGACTGACTCGTGCGCAAAATGCTTCCATTGGTGCTAGTCGCATTCGCTCTCGCTACGGTGCTGACGACCTCGCATGCGCTGCTGCGCGCATCCTCGAACCATATGCCGTTCGAGCCCGCGTGGCTGTTGCGCGTCGGTAGTGCGCTGCTGCTCTATGGCGCCGTGTTCTTCGCCTATTCGATCGTCCTGAAATACTTCGATCTGTCAGTGCTCTACCCGGCCTATACCTCGATGTCGATACTCGGGGTGTTCCTGGTCGGCGTGCTGTATTTTGGCGAGCATTTCACCATCGCCAAGCTGCTTGGCATGATCGCGATCATCGTAGGCGTGAGCCTGATGGCTTCGTAAGGCGCAATGACGATGAAAAAAACCATCTCGGTCGTGGTCCCGTGTTTCAACGAAAGCCGCAATCTGCGTCATTTCGTCGACAGGTTCCGCCCTCTGCTGTCCAGGCATGGCGACCATGCTTTCGAACTCGTGTTCGTCAATGACGGGAGCGCGGACGACACCTTCGCCCATATCCGGGCGCTGTGCAAGGCCGAAAACTGGATCAAGGGTATTAACCTGACACGCAACTTCGGCAAGGAGGCGGCGCTGACCGCCGGACTGGACTACGCACGCAGCGATGCCGTCGTGTTCATGGATGCGGACTTGCAACATCCTCCCGAGGTGCTCAGCGATTTCATCGCGCTGTGGGAACAAGGCCACGATGTCGTGGTCGGGCGCAGGGCCTCGCGCAACACCGACTCCCGCGCCTATAAATTTCTTGCCAATTACTTCTACCGTATCAACAACCGGATCTCGGACGTCAAGCTGTCGGCCAACGAAGGCGATTTCAGGCTGATCGACCGGAAAGTCGCCGATACCCTGCGCCAGTTGAGAGAAAGCCGCCGCTTCATGAAAGGCCTTTTCGCCTGGGTCGGATACGATCCGGTGTTCGTGGAATACGAAGTCGCGACCCGTTTAAATGGCGTCTCGTCATTCAACAAATGGCGCTCGTGGAATTTTGCCCTCGAGGGGATCACCAGCTTCAGTACCCTGCCGCTAAGGATCTGGAGTTACCTGGGCGGGCTCGTCCTGCTCATCGGCCTGGCTTACCTGATCCTGATCGTCTTCAAGGCGATCATTTACGGCGTCGTCACGCCCGGCTACGTGACCCTGCTCGCGGCGGTCGTCGGCTTCAGCGGCATGCTGATGATCGGCATCGGCATTCTCGGGGAGTACATCGGCCGGATTTACATGGAGGTCAAGCAGCGCCCTACCTATCTGGTGAAGGAAACGGTCAGCCATCCGTCTGGAGCCGACCAGGCCGCCAGTGTACCGAACCGCCGCATCGCAGCGCGGCGGCTGGGTGACGAGATCAGGCATCGAACGGAACAGCAAAAAGTTCTGATAGCGCGCGGCAGAGAAGGCATAATATCGTCGTTCAGCACACCCAACCACCCTGGCACTTAGACAACATGCAGAGTCAGGGACTTACCTAGGAGCTTTACCATGGCATCAGTTAACAAGGTCATCATCGTCGGCAACCTCGGCCGCGATCCGGAAATTCGCTACATGCCGAGCGGCGACGCCATCGCCAACATCGCCGTGGCGACCTCGTACAAATCGAAGGACCGCAACAGCGGCGAACAGAAAGAGCTGACGGAATGGCACCGCATTTCCTTCTTCGGCCGTCTTGCCGAGATCGTCGGCCAGTACCTCAAGAAGGGTTCGTCGGTTTACGTCGAAGGCCGCCTGCAGACCCGCAAGTACACCGACAAGGACGGCATCGAGCGCTACGCGACCGATATCATCGCCGAGAACATGCAGATGCTGGGTGGCCGCCAGGGTATGGGCGGTGACAGCGGCAGCTACGGTGGCGACGACAGCTACGGTGGCGGTGGCGGCTACGACGCCCCGCCGAGCCGTCCGGCGCCGCGCCAGGCCCCGCCGGCACCGGCCGCCCGTCCGCAGCCGAAACCGGCCCCGAACTTCTCGGACATGGACGACGACATCCCGTTCTAAATTCCGTTCAAAAATTCACAAGAGCCCCGTTCAACGGGGCTTTTTCTTTTCTAATATTTCAGAAGTTAATGTTGTTGCAAGGCTACATGCGGAGATTACGTTTAATTCCTAGTGGTAAGTCTTGATTACAATGCATGCTTTTTGGCCCGTACTGTCAAAAGTTCATGCATCCACTTCTCCATAGAATCACCTATTCCAGCATTGTCGTATGCCTGTCCGCAGCTCTGTCCGCGTGTGGGGGTGGCGGTGGCGGCCCAAGCGCAAATTCCGCCACGGGCGGTACGATACCGCAACAGGTTCAACCGCAGCCGGCGCCATCGGCCAGCACACCGCTGCAGCTGACATCGTCCAACGCCACGCTGGCAACGACGATGGCCTTCGGCTACGGTGCGCTGGCGGTGACGATGGGCCAACTGGCCGTCGACTGGACCGCGCAGGCCGAGGCCGGCAGCATGCAGTCGTTCAGCAAGGCCTGCCCCGGGGGCGGCACTGTCAGCGGCGGGCTGATCGACCGCGACGGCGATCACCGCGCCAGCGCCGGCGACCAGATCACCGTCAACCTGGTTGGGTGCTATCTCAAGGAACTCGACGACACCATGGATGGCATCGTGAGCGTGACCCTCGGGGCACCCACTGGTTCGCAGCAGCGCGCGGGCGTCGTCAGCCTCAACAGCTTGACGGTCAGGGGTTCTAGCCCGACCCAGGAGATGCAGGGTGCGATACGCTTCGACTACAGCGTGAGTCCGCTCTCGAAGCTGCTGCACGTGTATTCGGACACCCAGCCCTTTGCTCTGCGCTTGAGCGACAAAACGCGGTCGGCGACCGAAACCGTCACCGTGTTCGACGCATTGCACGAAACGCGCGCGGACACGGTACGCGCGACAACGACGATGCGCTTTCACGTCGCGAGCGACCTGCTGACCGGCAGCTTCGACGTGGCCACCGTCACGCCCTGGGCCGCGTGGTTCGACACCTATCCGGACGCCGGCGAACTGAGTGTCACCGGCGCGAACGGCAGCAAGGTGGCGCTGCGCGTGCGCAACGCAGCGTCCACGGCCGCCGACGTGCTGGTGGACGGTACGGCCGTCGACAATCTGTCGCTCGATGGCTTGGGCGTGTTGTGGACCGGCGCACCCTGGCTCCCGCAAGTGGCCAGCGCCGGCCAGTACACAGTCGGGTATTCGACGGCCAACGGCTTCCGGACGTTGCTCCAGCCCGACCCGGCGGCCTTCCTGCCGAACGGATCGCTGCAGTGGCTGTATTCGCGCCCGCTCAATCCGGCGTCCATCACCAGTGCCACCTTTATTCAGACCGGTAGCCAGCCAAACGGTCCGGCAAACCAGATGTTCACGCCCGTGCCTGCCAAGGTCAGTGTCGAAGGCGGCTTGTTGACGCTGACCCCATCGACCCAGCTGCTGCCTGGCGTCCCTTACCAGCTTCAGCTGACCATGAATGCTGCCGGCGAGATCGTCGATACCGCCGGCAACAGCTTGCCCAGGCCGACCTTTGCCGGTACCGTGCTCCAGACTGTGAGCGCCAACATGGTGGTCAGTGGTGCGCCTCTCCTGCTTGGCAGCAAAGCGACCCTCATACTGGACGCGAATGGGTCCAGCGCGAACGGGGCGCCGGCATCGATCCACTGGCGTCAGTTGTCGGGGCCAGCGCTGAACTTCAGCGATGCCAATGCAGGGCGCATCGAGGTTTCGCCTGCGGCAATCGCGAATGGCACGGCAGTGGTCGAGCTCGCCGCATCCAATCACGCGGGCGATGTCGACCGCAGGACGCTCGCGATCACCGTCGCGGCGGACCTCACGCAATCGCTTGTGCTGTCCTACCGAGCGATGAACGAACCGTACAAGATTGTTACCAATTTCGATCCGTCTACGACCTCGGCGTATGCAAATGTGTGGCAGTCGAACACCGTGCTGGACGTGCTGATCGGGACCCAACGCTTCCTGGGTGGACTGAACGGCGGGCAGACCTGGCAGGCCGGGCTCACTCTACCTTACGGCAACAATCCCAGCGGCGGCGTAAGCGGTTCCGGATGGCTCGGCTGCGCAAGCGTTGGCAATACGGGCACGGTCAAGATCCTCGAGTTTGCGCTCGATGCGTCCGGCAAACTGGACCGACTGGCATTGGACTTCGACGATACTTGCGGCCTGAACTATACGCAGGGCTCGATCCGCTACCACAGCGCGCTGCCCGTGCGCTGACGCCACACGGAGACGGTCCGGGTTTTCGGCCGCGCCGCAGGTCAAGGCTTGTTGCCGGTCGCCCTGTGCGCCTGGTTGTTGCCGCCCTCCAGCGTGTTACTGCACTGCAGGAGATTGCCGGCCGCCGTCTGGATCGTGAAGGCGGCGATATCCACGCCCGCGCCGGTGCCATAGAAGGTGTTGAAGGGCGCGTTCGGCGTGGAGGCGTCGGGGCCGGTGCAGAAGCCGCGGGTGAGCGAGGTCAGGTGGAAGTGCTCGCCGGTGTTGAAGTTCACTTCCAGGTTGTTGGGGCCGGAAATCGGCTGCCCTTCGCGCGCGCAGTGCAGCTCGTAGCCGAAGGTGTAGCGGTAGCTCGACCCCGGGCAGATGATGGAACCGCCGCCGGTCATGCGGCCGGCGTCGCCGACGGTGCAGCAGGGCGCTTCCGCAAGCGCCGAGGCGGCAGCGCAGGACAGGAGCAGGGCGCTCAGGATATGGGAGTGCTTCATGGAACGATCTCCGTAAGGCTAGGCACTTGGGCAAGGCCACTGAGCCGGCACGGCAAGCGTGCGATTCATCGAAGAGCAAAGACTTACACTGCCGCTTCCGTCCAGAACCTGAAAGGAATGTCATGCCCAGCATCCAGACCTCCGGCGCCAATCCGACCGAGCTGTACTACTACGAACAGGGACAAGGAAAACCCGTGGTGCTGATCCACGGCTGGCCGCTCAGCCACCGCATGTGGGAGTCGCAGATCACCGCGCTGGCCGAGGCCGGTTACCGCGTCATCGCTTACGACCGTCGCGGCTTCGGGCAGTCCGGGCGTCCGACTGCGGGCTACGACTACGACAGCTTCGCATCCGACCTCAACGATCTGATGACCCAGCTCGACCTGCGCGACGCCGTCATCGCCGGCTTCTCGATGGGCGGCGGCGAAGTGGCGCGCTACATTGGCCGCTACGGCACGGAGCGGGTGTCGAAAGCCATGCTGCTGGGCGCGGTGCCGCCCTTCCTGCTGAAGACCGGTGACAATCCCGAGGGCGTGGACAAGTCCGTGTTCGACGGCATGCTGGAAGGTGTGAGGAAAGACCGCATCGCCTTCCTCGAAAGCTTCTTCCCGAACTTCTACAACCTGCAGCCGGGGCAAGGGCAGGACCTGCTCGGTTTCAGCAAGTGGCAAGCCTGGGCCGCATCAAAGCTCGCGACCGAGCAGTGCATCGTTGCCTTCGGCACCACGGACTTCCGCGCCGACCTGGAAAAGTTCGACGTTCCGACCCTGATCGCGCACGGCGATGCCGACCAGATCGTGCCGCTGGAAGTCTCCGGCAAGCGCTCGCACCGGATGATCGAAGGCAGCCGCCTGGAAGTGGTGCAGGGCGTGCCGCACGGCTTTGCCGCGACCCACGCCCAGCAGCTTAATGCGCTGATGCTGGATTTCCTTAAGTCGTAAGCGCCGGCTGCCGTGGGCACGGGGTGCCCACCCTACCTATAAGCATATAAAGCCGCCGTCGACCTGCCCGCGCCAGGTGCGGATCAGGTCGCGGTAGGCTTCGCCGACCGGCTGGATGCGGCGCTCCAGGTCGCACAGGCCCAGGCGGTTGACCTTGCCGGCATCCCTGGTCAGCGAGCTGTCCCAGTCGACCTGGTCGATCAGGCTGTACCAGGTAAAACCGAGGATGGGCACGCCGTCGGCCTTCAGGCGCATCAGGTTCGACCACTGCTTTTCGAGCCAGATACGAGGGTTCTTTTCCTGGCTGCCTTCGTCGCGGTTATTGGTCTCGGTGTGCATCACCGGCAGGCGATAGCGCTCGTTGTACTGCTTGGTGATCACGTAATAGCCGAACATTTCGCAGACGTCGACCCGGCCGTCGGCGTACGCCGTGTGCTCGTTCACCGCGTAGTAATCGTTGCCCATGATGCAGTGTTTGCGGACACTGTTATCGAGGAAGAAGTGATACTCGGCGCGCGTCATCCCATTGTCCATCAGGAACTCGTAAGTCCGGCCGCAGACGTCGTAGCCATAGGTGAAGTCGAGGGCCAGGAAGCGCAGTTCGTTCAGGTGCCTGGCCCACTCCATGGCGTCCGGGCCCGATGGATGGTAATACTCCGAGGATTCGCTCTGGATGAAATGGGCTTCCGGCTGCACCTGCAGGATGGCCCGGGTGGCCAGGATATTCGCCTTCGCCAGGTGCTTGACGGCGGTGACGAAGGCTTTATCTGATGCCAGGCGCTCGTTCCACATGCCCTTGATGGCCGAGAGCTTGGCGGTGACGTACATCTCGTTGACCGGCGTGTACAGCGTGACCCAGGGAAAGCGCTCGGCGAAAGCCCGTGCGTACTCGGCAAAGTGATGTGGAAACTCGGGATTCTGGAAATTGCCGAGCCAGTCGGGCGGGCCGAAATGGCAGAGGTCGACGATGGGCAGGATGCCAAGCCGCCGGATCTCGGCAAAGACCTGATCGGTGAATGCCCAGTCGTAGCGTCCCGGACCGAGGTGCACGCGGTACCAGGGCGGACCGTAGGGCAGGGCGTCGATGCCGAGCGTGCGTACCAGGGCCAGGTCCTCTTTCCAGTGCGCGTAATGGCCGGTTTTCTCCATCTCGTCGATACGCATGGGCTTGCCGTCCGGCCCGGCGATGACCGGATAGCTGCTTTCGATTCCTGTCGCAAATAAGAATTTTTGCATGCCCATCCTTTGTGCCCGACTGGTCCTTGGCATCTTAGCTGGAGGCATCCCATCCGGTTCGCACGATAAAACGCAGCACGCATACAACACGGCCATGGACTTTGCTCAAGTACAATATCATTACATTCATCATTTAAAGTCGGTTTCCCATGTCTTCATTTTCCGAGCCGGCTCTGCCCAGCGATGATTCCGTCAAAAACGACGACCTGAGCTGGCTGGCCGGTGGCGGCGAGATGGGGGCGCTGATCCGCAGCATGGACTGGTCGGCTACCCCGCTCGGTCCGATCGCGCAGTGGCCGCAGAGCCTGCGCACCTCGGTCAGCCTGTGCCTGTCCTCGACCTTCCCGATCCTGGTGGCCTGGGGCCCGGACGACATCCAGATCTACAACGATGCCTACCGCCCGATCTGCGGCAACCTGCATCCGCGTTCGATGGGCGGGGCGTTCAAGGAAATCTGGGCCAGCGCACTGCCGGTGGTCGGCGATGCCTTCGACCGCGCGCACAAGGGAGAAGGCGCCTACATCCGCGACCAGCGCATGTTCCTGGACCGCCATGGCTACCTGGAAGAAGCCTTCATGACCTTCTCGTTCTCGCCGATCCGCGACGAGTCCGGCGAAGTGGGCGGCATCTTCCATCCGATCACCGAAGCCACGGAAACGGTGCTGAATGCGCGCCGCACGCAGATCCTGCGCGACCTCAGCGCGGCCATCGGCGACGCCCGCACGGTCGGCGACATCGCACACGACATCGCCGCGCAATACCAGCAGTTCGCGCTCGACCTGCCTTTCGTCGCGGTGTACCAGTTGGACGCCGCCGGCAACCGCCTGCTGCTGCGCGGCGGCGCCGGCCTGGACGCGCATGCGCACATGGCGCCGGTGGTGGCGGAACTCGACGACAGCCTCTGGCCTTTCGCGCGCACCGCACAGGCGCGCGAGGCCCAGCGCATCGACGGCCTGCGGGCGCGCTTCGGCAGTACGACTTGCGGTCCGTACGAGGTGGCGCCGGATTCGGCGCTGGTGCTACCGATCACGGTGCCGGGCCAGCAGGAGCTGTTCGGCTTCGTGGTGGCCGGCGTGAGCGCCGCGCGCGCCCTCGATGCGGCCTACCTGAATTTCTACGAAGGCCTGGCCACGGCCGTGAACACCGCGGTCGGCAACGTGGTCGCCTATGAGAAGGAGCAGCGCCGCGCCGAGGAGCTGGCCCAGATCGACCGTGCCAAGACCGCCTTCTTTTCGAATGTCTCGCACGAATTCCGCACGCCGCTGACCCTGATCCTGGGCCCGCTCGACGATGCCCTGGCCGACCAGGCCGCACCCCTGGCGCCGACGCAGCGCCGCCGTATCGACCTGACCCACCGCAACGCGCTGCGCCTGTTGAAACTGGTGAATTCGCTGCTCGATTTTTCGCGCATCGAAGCCGGCCGCGTGCAGGCCAGCTACGTGCCGCTCGACCTGGCGCGCCTGACTGCCGACCTGGCCAGCGTGTTCGAATCGGCCATGGAAAAGGGCGGCCTGGCCTACCAGGTCGAGCTGCAGGACCTGGGCGAGCCGGTCTACGTCGACCGCGACATGTGGGAAAAGATCGTCTTCAACCTGCTGTCGAACGCTTTCAAGTTCACGCTGCAGGGCAGCGTCACGCTGCGCCTGGCGCGGCATGGCGATACTGTGCGCCTGTCGGTGCTTGATACCGGCAGCGGCATCCCGGCGCAGGAACTGCCGCGCGTGTTCGAACGCTTCCACCGCATCGAAGGCACGCCCGGCCGCACCTACGAGGGCACCGGCATCGGCCTGGCGCTGATCCAGGAGCTGGTGCGCCTGCACGGCGGCAGCATCGCCGTGCACAGCGTGCAGGGCGAGGGCACCCGCTTCGACGTCGACATCCCCTTCGGCCGGGCCCACCTGCCCGAAGACAGGATCGCGGCGCCGGATGCCGCCGTACAGGACGGCGACGGCCAGCGCATGGGCGCCGCCTTCGTCGAAGAGGCGCTGCGCTGGCTGCCGGACGAGGAGGCGGCATCTTCGTCCGCGCCAGGCCGGGTCGCCGATGCCAGCCTGCAGCCGGCAGGCCAGCCGCCGCGCATCCTGATCGCCGACGACAACAACGACATGCGCGCCTATCTGAAATCGCTGCTCGAGCCGCATGCCGAAGTCAGCGTGTGCGCCGACGGCGAGGCCGCGTTCGAACAGCTGCTGAGCGATCCGCCCGACCTGCTGCTGAGCGACGTGATGATGCCGAAGCTCGACGGCTTCGGCCTGATCGCCCGCATCCGCGCCAACGAATCGCTGCGCCACCTGGCAGTGATCCTGCTGTCGGCGCGCGCCGGCGAGGAAGCCAAGATCGAAGGCCTGCAGGCGGGCGCCGACGACTACCTGGTCAAGCCCTTCGCCGCCAACGAGCTGCTGGCGCGGGTCCAGCGCCAGGTCGCGCAGGCGCGCGAGCGCCAGCGCCGCCAGCAGGAAATGGACATGCGCGAATCGTATTTCCGTTCCCTGATCGACCACGCGCCCGTCATGCTGTGGACCCTTGACGACAGCGGTAGCTGCACCTACCTGAGCCAGCAGTGGTACGACTACACGGGGCGTACGCCGGAACAGGATCTCGGCTTCGGCTGGCTGGAAAATATCCACCCCGACGATCTGCCTCATGCCGCTGAGACCTTCGCCCGCGCGAGCCGTGGGCATGCGCCGTTCGCGATCGACTACCGCCTGCGCCGCCAGGACGGCGCCTACCGCTGGTGTATCGATTCCGGCACGCCGCGCTTCGACCAGGACGGCACATGCCAGGGCTTCGTCGGCACCGTGGTCGACGTGCACGACCGCACCACGCTGCAGCAGGAGCTGACCGAGAAGAACCGCATGCAGAGCGAGTTCCTGTTCACGCTGGCGCATGAGCTGCGCAATCCGCTGGCCCCGATCCGCACCGGTCTGGAGCTGATGCGGGTGCGTCCCACCGCCGAGAATGCGAGCAAGGTGCAGGGCATGATGCAGCGCCAGGTCGACCACATGGTGCACCTGGTCGACGACCTGCTCGACATGGCGCGCCTGTCCGAAGGCAAGGTCGAGCTGAAACGTTCGCAGGTGGTGCTGGCGAATGTCGTCCATGACGCGGTCGAGATGAGCATGCCGCTGGTCCGCGCCGGCGAACACCAGCTGGCGCTGCATTTGCCGGATGCCGAGGTCGCGCTGTCCATCGACCGCCACCGTATCGCCCAGGTGCTGAGCAATCTGCTGAACAACGCGGCCAAGTACACGCCGCGCGGCGGCCGCATCGCCGTCGAGGTCCGGCTCGAGCGGGAGGAGGCCGTGATCGCCGTGAGCGACAACGGCATCGGCATCGATGCCCGCAAGCTGCCGAGGATCTTCGACATGTACACCCAGGTGCACGAGGGCCAGGCCATGGGGCAGGGCGGCCTCGGCGTCGGCCTGAACCTGGTCAAGCGCCTGGTCGAGCTGCATGGCGGCGCGGTGGCGGCAGAAAGCGCCGGCCCGGGGCAGGGCAGCCGCTTCACCGTGCGCCTGCCGTACGCGCAGCCGGAGACGCCTGTCCAGCCGGACCCGGCGCAGGAGAGCGGGATCGGCGCAGCTGCACCGCAGGCGCCGGACGCGCTGCGCGTACTGGTGGTCGACGACAACCTCGATGCCGCCGAGACCCTGGGCGCGCTGCTCGACATGTGCGGCCATGAGGTGGCGCTGGCCCACGACGGCGCCGGCGCGCTGGCCCAGGCCGGCAGATTCCTGCCGCATGTGGTGTTCCTCGACATCGGCCTGCCCGATCAGAGCGGCTTCGACGTCGCGCTGGCGATGCGCAGGATTGCCGGTCTCGAAGACGCCATGCTGGTGGCCCTGACCGGCTGGGGCGCCGAGCAGGACCGGCAGCGCTCGAACGACGCCGGCTTCGACTTTCACCTTACCAAGCCGGCCGATTTCGACAGCGTCGACAATCTGCTGCGCCAGGCCGCGGCCCGCCGTTAATTTCTCCCTTCGCCGGCGCCACATTCGTGACGCCGGCGCTTCTTTCTACGTTGCATTCAGTTACAAAAGCTGGTGTGCGGGCATGGTCTTCCGCACACCGGATGTCCGGTCTCGTTCAATTTCTTCTTTTGCTGCTGGGCAGGCCGAAGAATCTTTGATTCCCGGTCACAAATCTGCCTGTTTCAGCAGCATTTTGACGTGTTATGAGATTTGCGTATGGCTGGTATCACGCGTCTTTTTCACGCTATCCGACGTTAAATCGGCTCTAATTTTCGTTTTTTCGAAAAAATTTCCTTATCAATCGAATCATTGTGTCTATATCGCGCAACGCTTCGACGGACGCTTACAAACTGAAAGAAATTTTTTTCCGGACGGCAAAGCAAAGTCGATGCGAAGCGCGTAGAATTCGACTCCATCAGTTTCCCGACGCCAACTACTTATGGTTGGCGTTTTGCTTTGAACCCAAGAACACAACACCACCAAATGCAAAATCGTTCTCGTACCACCAGCACTGCCCGAGCCATTGCGCGCACCCTGTCGCTTGCGCAAGCTCAGCAATATGCACTGCCCGTCCTGTTCACCGTGTTCGGCGTGATCATGGGCTCGTGGGCCGGCCGCATCCCGGCGATGGCCGAGCGCGTGCACGTGTCGCACTCGCAGCTGTCGATGGTGCTGCTGATGGGCGGCCTGGGCGCCGTCCTGTCCTACCCGATCTCCTCGCGCATGATGGCTTCGCTGGGCGCGCGCAAGACCCTGCTGTTCTCGGGCCTGGCCCTGCTGTGCGTGCTGATCGCCATTGGCGCCGCGCCGACCGTGCCGCTGCTGATGATGGCCGTGCTGAGCCTGGGCATCACCGCCAGCACCTTCGACGTCGCCATCAATTCGGCTGCGACCGCCCGTGAAAAGGCGAGCGGCAAGTCGGAACTGTCGAAACTGCACGGCCTCGGCTGCGCCGGCGGTCTGGCGGGCGCAACCCTGGGCAGCCTGATGGCCGGCCTGCACATCGTGCCGGTCACCCACTTCCTGATGCTGGCCGCGCCGCTGGCCTTCGTCCTGTACTACGCCTACACCATGCTGGACGCCGACGTGGCCGGCGAAGGCGCCGTGGTCGAGAAGAAGAAATTCACGCTGCCGCGCGGCCAGCTGCTGGTGCTGGGCTCCCTGGGCTTCCTCGGTTCGATGGCCGAAGGCAGCATTGCCGACTGGAGCGGCGTGTTCCTGAAAGAGCACTTCGGCGCGTCGGACGGCCTGGCGCCGCTGGCCCTGTCCTGCTTCTCGGTCATGATGCTGCTGTCGCGCCTGGTCGGCGACAAGCTGAAGGCACGCTACGGCGCGCGTCCCCTGGTCACCAGCGGTTCGATGCTGGGCGCCGCCGGCCTGTTCTTCGCCGTGCTGTCGCCGAATGCCTATGTCGCGCTGTTCGGCTTCGCCATCGCCGGCCTCGGCCTGTCGCTGGTGTTCCCGTTCGTGTTCAGCGCCGCCGGCGGCCAGGGCCCGGCAGCACTGGCCGGCGTGGCCAGCATGGCCTACAGCGGCAGCCTGATGGGCCCGCCGGTAATCGGCGCCATTGCCCAGGGCTACGGCATGCAGATCGCCATCGCCTACGTCGGCGGCCTGGCTGCGCTGATCGGCTACGTGGCCAGCCGCGCCCGCATGCTGAAGTAATCCGGTTTTACGTTTTTCCTTTGTCGGGGGCGGTTGCCGTGAGGCGCCGCCCTTTTTTTTGCGCCGCGCCAAGGCCGGCTGCAAGCCACCGAACTCCGGCACGGCCGAGCACTCCAAACGCTGTCACCACATGGCGGGGAGTGTTCATGCACAGCAAAATCGACGCGGCGGCGGTCGCGGCCTTCCACGACCAGGCCCTGCGCAATCCGGACTGGCCGGTCTTCGACGAGCCGCAATCCGGCGCCTGGACCTGGATCGCCGCCAACCACCGCTACAACGGCCTGTTGTGGCGCGAGGAAGACCGCGCGCGCCGGCTCGACGTGCCGCCCAGCGAGATCGCCGCCAGCAAGCGCCTGATCGACCGCTACAACCAGAAGCGCAACGATGCCGTCGAAGCCCTCGACGAGCGCCTGCTGGGCGAACTCGCCCGCGTCAAGCACCAGCCCGGGGCGCGCCTGTCCAGCGAAACCGCAGGCGCGATGATCGACCGCCTGTCGATCCTGGCGCTCAAGATCCACCACATGCGCGCCCAGGCCCAGCGCCACGAAGCCGGCGCCGACCACATGCACGCCTGCGCCTGCAAGCTGGAGCGCCTGACGGCCCAGCGCCAGGACCTGATGTCCTGCCTGGATACCCTGCTGTACGACGCACGGGAAGGACGCGCCTTCTTCAAGATCTACCGCCAGTTCAAGATGTACAACGATCCCAGCCTGAACCCCTATCTGTACGGGCAGCAATCCCACGGGATAGCGCATGGGATCGCGCATGGGATCGGTAACGGGGAGGCGGCGCCGTGAGCGGAGGTACGCATGAATGCATCGATGTCCTGGTGCCGACCCGCAACCGGCCGGCGGCGCTGGCGGTGACGCTGGCGGCGCTCGGCGCCCAGACCTGGCCGGCGCTGCGCATCGTCATCTCCGACCAGTCCGACGGCGCCGGCGCCTTCGCTTATGGCGAAGTGCAGGCCGTGCTGCGCTACCTGCGCGCGACCGGACGCCAGGTCGAGACCTGGCGTAACCTGCCGCCGCGCGGCATGGCCCAGCAGCGCGCCTTCCTGCTCGAGCGGGTCCAGGCCCACTATTGCCTGTTCCTCGACGATGATGTCATCCTCGAGCCGGATCTGGTGGCGCGCCTGGTCGCCGTGATCGAGGCCGAAGGCTGCGGCTTCGTCGGCAGCGCCCTGCACGGTCTCAGTTACCTGGGGCAGGAAAGGCCGGCGCAGGAACGCATCGAGTTCTGGGACGGCCCGGTGACGCCGGAAACCGTGCGTCCCGGCGGCAGGGCCTGGGCGCGCCACCATTTGCACAGCGCCGCCAACCTGTTCCACGTGCAGTCGCGGCTCGGGGCGGCGCCGGACGCTACGCGCACGTATAAAGTGGCCTGGGTCGGCGGCTGCGTGCTGTTCGACACGGCCTGCCTGCGCGCGGCCGGCGGCTACGATTTCTGGACCGCCTTGCCGGCCCAGCATTGCGGCGAGGACGTGCTGGCCCAGCAGCGCGTGATGGCCCGCTACGGCGGCTGCGCCATCTTGCCATCGGGGGCCTACCACATGGAGCTGCCGACCACGGTTACGGCACGGGCCATCGACGCGCCCTATGTCCTCCCCATCGAATGAAGTCCACAAGATCGCCCTGCTGCGGCCGAACGCCGTCGGCGACTTCGTGTTCGCGCTGCCGGCCCTGCATGCGCTGAAACAGCGCTATCCGGCCGCCGAGATCGTCCTGCTGGGCAAAGCCTGGCATGCCGACTTTCTACGCGGCCGGCCCGGACCGGTGGACCGGGTCGTAGTGCTGCCGCCGGTGCCGGGCGTCGGCGTACCGGTCGACGCCGCTTGCGACCTGGGCATGATCGAGCGCTTCGTCGAGGCCATGCGCGAAGAGCGCTTCGACATCGCGCTGCAGATGTTCGGCGCCGGCCACTACTCGAATCCCTTCCTGCTGCGCCTTGGCGCGCGCCTGAGCGCCGGCGCCCGTGCGGACGAGGCGCCGCTGCTGGAGCGCTGGGTGCCGTATGACGAACCGAACAACCGCAGGCTGGCGCTGCTGGAGATCGCGGGCCTGGTCGGTGCCTGGCCCGGCCCTTTGCCCTGGCCGGAGCTGGCCGTGACGGATGTCGACCGCCAGGAGGCCGCGCGCGCCCTGCCGGCCCTGCCGGACGAGCGCCTGGCCGTGCTGCAGCCCGGCTCCACCGACCCACGCCGCTGCTGGCCGGCGGAGCGCTTCGCGCAACTCGGCGATTGGCTGGCGGAGAGGGGAATGCGGGTGGCCGTCAACGGCTCCGCTGGCGAGGCGGCGCTGGTCGACGCCGTGGTCGGGCGGATGCGCAGGCCGGCCGTTGCGCTGGCGGGCACGCTGGGCCTGGGCGGCTTGTGCGGTCTGCTGGAGCGTTCGTCTCTGGTGGTGTCGAACGACACCGGCCCGCTGCACCTGGCGCTGGCGCTGGGTGTGCCCAGCGTCGGCATCTTCTGGCTGACCAACCTGGTCGAAGGAATGCCGCTGCGCCAGTCCGGCCTGCGGGCCGCGCTGTCGCTGCGGACGCGCTGCCCGGTGTGTGGACAGGACAATATCGGCACGCGCTGTCCGCATGACGAGAGTTTCGTGGCCGATGTCAGCCTGGAGCAGGTGGACCAGCTGGCCTTATCGCTGCTGCAGGCGCCACCAAAGGGCCGTTGAGACAGCCCGCAGGGCAAGGCGCATCGGCGAAGACAGTACGCCAGTACGGCGAGCCGAATGCAACGCCGCCATGTGGGCTGTGTCAACGGCCCTCACCAATAGGGCCACATGCCGACGCTCCGCTGCCGGCTCGGCGCCGTGTCGGACAACAGGGCGCGCGCGTGCTGCAGCACCATCGCAGCGCGCTGCGCGTCCGGGTCCCAGATGCAGCGGTGGCTGTGGCGGTCGAGCGGCGCCCAGCGGGCGATGTCGGCCTTGCTGAACACCACCACGCTCTTGAGCTTCAGGCCGGCGGCGATGTGGGACACGCCGGTGTCGTTGCACAGCAGTAGCCTGGCCTTGCGCATCAGCACTGCCATGGCGCCGATCGAAATCGGGGCAGCGGCGTTGACCGGTTTGTGGTGCATGTGGGCCGCTACCTCGGCCGTCAGGTCGGCTTCGCTGGCCGAGCCGGTGAGCACCGGCGTCAGGCCGAACTCCGCGGCCAGCCGGTCGCCGACCTCGGCGAACTGGCGCGGCGGCCAGCATTTGTCGCGCTTGCGCGCGCCCGGGTGGATGCAGAAATAGGCCGCATCGTGCAGGTCTTTCGTCAGGCCGCTGGCGTCGAGTTCCTGCTCGTCTTCGGGCGAGAGCGGAAATTCCAGGTGCAGCCCGGCCGGCTGGGCGCCGAGTTCCTCGACCAGGCGCAGCAGGCGCTCGGGTTCGGCGCCCGTCTCCGGATAGGGCAGCAGGACCGTGCGGTCGCGTATCAGCGCCTCGCCGCGGCAGTAGCCGGCCAGCGCTTTGGCGCCGAAGCCGCTGACGATGTCGTTGGTGACGTCGCCGCTGCCGTGCATCTGCAGCGCCAGCCCGAACTCGCGCGCGCACAGGCTCGTGTAGAAGCGTGCCAGGGCTTCGTGCTGCACCGGCTGCTCGGGCAGCAGCGGGTGGCCGGGGAAGGGAATGAATTCGTCGATGTAGCCGCTGAAGCGGTCGGCGAACTGCTGCGCCCATGGCAGGCCGACCAGGGCGATGTGGGCGCGCGGCGCGGCCGCACGCAGCGCGCGCAGGGCCGGCACGGCGCACAGCATGTCGCCCAGCTGGAGGGCACGGAAAATGACGATCGACGACGGGTCGAGGCGTCGTAATAATGGGCGGCGTTGCATAGATAATGTCTCCTACGGACATCCCAGCCGGTCGAGTACGTTACGGGTGATCCGCTCGACCCGGCGGTCGCGGCCGCAGCCGAGCACCTGGGTCCAGTCGGTGGTACCGGCCGAGAACACGCTGCCGTTGCGCCGGTAGATGCCGAGCGTGGCCGCATGCACGCCTTCGCCCGGCCCATGCCGTTCGCGCGGCGGCAGTTCCTGCCAGTGCGGGCCAAGCGGTGCGGCCGCCAGCAGCTGGTAGCTCGACGGCGTGCCGCCCTCGTCGGCCCAGGCCGACAGTACGGCGCCATAGCTGGCGTCGAAGGCGTCCAGCGGCGCGCCGTCGCATTCGTAGCCGACCAGCGGCGGCCAGCTGTTCTGGCCGAAGGCGTCGCCGCGCCGCAAGCCGGTGCCGGCGAAGATCCAGTGCTCGGGCTGCTGGACGATGAAGCCGGCGGTATCGCGCGGGCCGTCCCACCAGCCGCCGCCGTGGCGGTAGCTGACCCCGCACAGCATGTCTTCCGGACGCGCCGCGCCGCTGGGCGGCCACCAGTGGTCGAAGGCGCCGCGCGGGCCGCCCTGGTGGCAGACCATGGCCGCGCCGCCGTCGACCAGGTGGATGCGCCACCAGCACAGGTTGGCGGCGAAGAAGGCGACGTTGCCGCCGCCGGCGACGAAGTCCTCGACCGCGTCGCGCGTGGCCTCGCTCCAGTATTCGTCGTGCCCGGCCGACAGCAGCAGGCGGTAGTCCTGCAGGATGCCGGGATCGGCGTGGATGTCGATGTCGGTGCAGAAATCCGGCGCATAGCCGTTGCGCAGCAGCCAGCGGATGAAGCGTGCATCCCAGTGCGCGAAGGACTGGCGCGGCGAGCCGGCATCGTAATAGTCGGCCGCACCCCACACCGGTCCGCCGATGCCGCCGCCGGGCCGGCGCAGCGAGACGCGCGCGCCGGGCGGGTTGCCGGAGCGCGGCGGCTGGTGATAGAAGCAGGGGCCGCCGCTGAGGTTGTAGGCGTGGTAGGTGGCGAGCGGCAGCTTGTACAGCAGACCGGCGCGCGCTTCGCCATGCCTCGCCCGGTGCGCCCGCACCACGAACAGCGCCGCGCCATGGTCGCGCGCCAGGTCGAATACGCGCTTGTGTCCTTCTTCCTCGAACCCGGCGATGTAGACGGCGGAGGGCCAGTCCGGCGGAATCTCGAACCCGTAGGCCGGCCAGTCCCAGTCGCAGTCCGCCGCGCCATCCTCGGCATGGCGGCCGGGCAGCCAGCCGGTGCGCCAGACCGGCACCGGGCCGTCGCCCCAGCGGTAGAAGACGACGCGAAAGCGCGGGCTGTCGGTTGCCACGTGCAGGGTGAGCGTGGCGCCGGGCAGCACGCTGGCGTCCCGCGGGTAGCCGCGGATCATGCGGGCAGCTCCGGCTCGGTGCGCTTGGTGATGAGGAAGGGCGGCATGACCAAGGCGTGCAGGGGCATGCGCCGGAACGAGGCCAGGGCTTCCTGCGGCGTTTCGACGATCGGCTCGTCCTTGCCGTTGAACGAGGTGTTCAGCAGCACCGGCACCCCGGTAGCCGCCTCGAAGCCCTGCAGCAGGCGGCGCAGCAGCGGGTCGTCGTCGCTGCTGACCGTCTGCAGGCGCGCGGTGCCGTCGACGTGGGTGATGGCCGGCACCCGCGCCGCCATGTGCGGCCGCACCGGCGCCGCGAACTGCATGAAGGGAGAAGGGCCGGGCAGGTCGAACCAGTCGGCGGCGCGCTCCTCGAGCACCACCGGGGCCAGCGGACGGAACCACTCTCTCTGCTTGACGCGGGCATTGATCCAGTCGCGCATGATGGCCTGGCGCGGATCGGCGATGATGCTGCGGTGGCCGAGGGCGCGCGGACCGAATTCGCTGCCGCCCTGGTAGAGGCCGAGCACGCGGTTCGAGCGCAGCAGTCCGAGCATGCGGCCGCATAGCGTGTGCATGTCGGGCAGCAGTTCGACGTGCAGGTCGTCGCGGTCGAGCAGGGCCGCTTCGACCCGGTCTCGCCCCGGCACCGGCCCCAGGTAATCGTGGGTCCAGCGGTAGGCGCAGCTTTCGCCGGCCAGTTCGGTCAGGCCGTACAGCGCGCAGCCGAGGGCCGTACCGGCGTCGCTCGGCGCCGGCGGAATGAAGACCTGGCGGAACGGCGTTTCGCGCAGCAGGCGCTCGTTGGCGGAGCAGTTCAGGGCGGTGCCGCCGGCAAAGCACAGGCTGTCGAGCCGGGTCTGGGCGTGCAGCCAGCGCGCCACGTCGAGCAGGGCATCCTCGAAGGCGCGCTGGCCGGCTGCGGCCAGGTTGGCGCAATCTTCGAACACGACGCCGGGCTGGCCGTAGCGGAAGCGCTCGCGTTCATGCAGCAGTTCGCGCCAGGCGGCCGGAATGCTGACCTGGCCGGCCTCGACGCGCAAGGGCGGCAGGCCAAGGGCGCGCGGGTCGCCATGCGGCGCCAGTCCCATCACCTTGCCCTCGTTGCCTTCGCCCGGGAACATGGCTTGGGTCAGCAGGAAGTAGAACATGCCCAGGCCGACCAGGCGCGCATCGTCGCGGTCCCACAGCTGCTTGCCGAGGCAGAGCACGCGTTCGCGGTCGGCGCGGTAGAAGGAGGCGACTTCGCGCCAGTCGCCAGGCACGTAGGCGGCGCCGGCCCAGTACTCCGTCAGGTCGGACACCGGGCTGCCCTGGCCGTCGACGATCATCACCGCGGCTTCGCGGAAGGGAGACGGCGGAAACACGCTGTAGACATGCGCGAGGTGGTGCGAGATGCGCGCGCGTTTGCAGCCGGGGGCGAGGCGCAGGCTGGCTGCCAGTTCTTCGTCGTACAGCGGCAGGCGTGCGACTTCCTCGTCGGACGAGAAGCATTCGACCACCACGTCGATCGGGCGTTCGGGCCAGGGCAGGTGCGGGAGATAAAAATCGCGCAGGTCCCCGGGCTTGCCCCAATGGTGTTTGCGGCGGCTGAGGCGCTCCTTCTGGATTGCCCACACGAGCCGCGACCCTTGCATCAGGCAGACGCTGGCGTCCTGCGTCCGGTTTATGCCAAGCACGACGGGAGCATCGGTCATCATGGTCTCCTCCTTCCGGTGGGATGAACGGTCCAGCGAAGGCTTGGAGCATGCTGAGTTGCGATTAGTTCTGCGCCGGCGGGCGAGGGATATCAGGGTGCGCACATCGAAGCTGTGCGTGTCGCGGTATCATCAGCAGAACTCGTTACCGGATACCGCCATGCTCCAGACGCCCGCCTCGTTCACGCCCCTGATGGCGCCCCCGCAGGACCCGCAGCAAGCCGTCGATGCGCTGTCCTTCATCTTCCACGGCAACCGGTTGCTGGTGCGCGAAGCCGACCTGTCGCTGCCCGACCATGCGGCGGTAAGCAGCCTGGAACTCGACCCGCAGGCGCTGCAGCCGGTCGGCTTGCTGGATGGCCGCTTTTGCCAGGCCGGCTGGGTCGAGGATGAGGCGCGGCTGCCCGCGGGCTATGCATGGCGCGGGCTGCGCTCGCTGTTCGGCGAATTCGACGAGGCGGTGCTGGGCGTGGCCGGCCGCGCAGCCCAGGTGGCCGAATGGGCGCGCACCCACCGCTTCTGCGGCGCCTGCGGCAGCGGTACCGCGCGCATGCCGGGCGAGCGCTGTTTCAAGTGCACGAACTGCGGCCACATGGCCTATCCGCGCATCTCGCCGGCGATGATGGTATTGATCCGAAAAGGGGATTCGGTGCTGCTGGCGATGCACACGCTGGGCGCCGTAAAGCGCTTCGTGCCGCTGGCCGGGTTCCTGGAAGCCGGCGAATCGATCGAGGAAGCAGTGCACCGCGAAGTGTTCGAGGAAGTCGGCCTGCGCGTGCACAACCTGCAGTATTTCGGCAGCCAGTCCTGGCCCTTCCCGCATTCGCTGATGATCGCCTTCACGGCGGATTACCTGGACGGCGAGATCCGCACCGACCCCAACGAGATCCTGGAAGCGCGCTGGTTCGGTCCCGACGACGAATGGCCGGAGCGCGTGCCGCACATCTCGGTGTCGAGTGTTTTAGTAGACGCGCACCGGCCGCCAGGACGCTGACTAAGGAAGAGGCACCGGCGTCGCCGCCACCTTGCCCTCGATGCGCACCGCCAGCGGCACCTCTTCCGGCTTGGCGCCGGTCGCGCGCATGCGCACCACCCGCTGCATCAGGTCGAACCAGAACGGGGCGCCGAACAGGGCGGTCGTGGCCGTGATGAACCAGCCCGCGACCTGCAGCGCGAAGTCGGCGTTCAGCTCCGGGGGGAATTTGCTCCAGCCGATCGGCAGGACCATCAGGGCATCGATCACGGCAGGGTCGAGCGCGCCCGGCACGTCCTTCAGGTGGGCGGCCAGGCCCGGCTGCTGCCACAGGGTGCGGAACAGGTGGATGCTGTCGATATTGAACATGATCGCCAGCAGCAGCGACAGCAGCAGCGAAATCAGCAGCTGGTTGCGTTTATAGGCGCCGGACATGCGCGCCATTGCATTGTCGAACCAGCCGGCCAGCATGTCCTGGAACTGCTGCAGATTCTGCGCACGGCTGAGCATGCTCAGCATCGCGGTGCGCAGCTGCGGATCGGGAATCGCCTCGATCGCGCTGCGCAGCTGGACGAAGTCGCCCGGCACCTTCCACAGGCTGTCCACCAGGGCAATCGCAAAATGGGCCGGTTCGATGTAGGATGGTTTTGAGCGCAGCGCGCGCTCGTCCGCGGCATTGCCGTCGGTGTGCGGATTGACCAGCGGATGGGCATACACGGCGCGCGCCAGGCCGTCGAAGCGCGGGTCGTTGAGCATGCTCTTGACCCCGGCCAGCAGCGTGTTGGCGCGCAGGCGGAACAGGGAGGCCAGCGCCTCCTGCAGGGTCGTGACGATCAGGGCCACCGTGCCGTAGCAAAAGGTCAGGCCGATGGCGACTTCCAGGACAGTGCTGCCGAGCATGGCGGTTCTCCTCGCAGTGAAAAGTTCGTCGACCACGCTAGCGCATCGATACCACGGCTGCCTCCATTTTGCGCAAAGAAATGGCCTGCAATCTGTAGATCTTCGGCATTTTCTATATACTCTCGGCAGTCTTCAATTTTAGGGTTAACCATGTCTGACAAAGAAGTCTTCACCGAAAACGACTGGCGCCGCCTGCTGGCCAGCCTCGGCGAAGATCCCAACCGTCCCGGCCTGCACGAGACCCCGGCGCGCGTCGCCAAGGCCTGGAAGCACTGGACTTCCGGCTACGAGCAGGACCCGGTCGAGATCCTCAAGGCTTTCGAGGATGGCGCCGAGGAATACAACGAACTGATCGTGGTGCGCGGCATCCCGGTCTACAGCCATTGCGAACACCACCTGGCGCCGTTTTTCGGCAAGGCCACCGTTGGATATTTGCCAAATGGCAAAATCGTCGGCCTGTCGAAGCTGACCCGCCTGGTCGACGTGTTCGCCAAGCGCCTGCAGGTGCAGGAGCGCCTCACGGTGCAGATCGCCAATACGCTGATGGAAGTGCTGGAACCGAAAGCGGTCGGCGTGGTCATCAAGTGCCGCCACATGTGCATGGAAAGCCGCGGCATCCGCACGCCCGGCGAAGAAACCATCACCTCCGCCATGCTCGGCGAACTGCAGCCGAATCTGGGACTGCGCACTGAGTTCCTGTCGCTGGCGCGCGACTGAGAGCGCGTAACAAAAGCCCTCATGGCGGCGTTGCATCGTCTCGCCGTACTAGCGTACTGTCTTCGCCGATGCGTCGGGTGGCCGCATCCCTTGCCCTGAGGGCTTTGTTACACGCTCTTGTTCTGCCGGGGCGGCCGCGTGCCGCCCTTTTCTTTTTGTCGAGCGTGTAAAAACCGGGCAGTGTTCGGAATCACTGCTACACTGTATTTACGGAGCTCGCTACCCGACCACCCTGGTCGGAACCTCGAAGCCATCACGTCCTGGTCGGGAACCGTTCCGGATCACGCGTCTCCAATTCACTTTGAGGCGAACGACATGAACAGGCCAACCTTTCCGAGCGATGTAACACGCGAGCAGTTCGATTCCGTCCGAGAGATGCTGGAAGCAGCGCGCCGCAAGACCAGACCGCGCAAGCACGACCTGTACGATGTTTTTTGCGCGGTCCTGTATTTCCTGCATACCGGCAGCGCCTGGCGCAGCATGCCGCCCGAATTCCCGCCCTGGCGTACCGTGCACGAATATTTCACGCAATGGACTATGCTGCGCGATGGTGACCGCACCCTGCTCGAGAGCGCTCTCGACCGCCTCGGCCGCAGCGTCGAGATCACGCGGCTGCGCCAGCTGACCGGACAACGCTGAACACTCGCTGAAAGACAATATGGAAAGTACACAACTGGGCCGCGCCGGTCCGCGCACCTCGCGCATCGGCCTCGGCTGCATGGGCATGTCGGATCTGTACGGACCGGCCGACCGCCAGGAAAGCATCGCCACGATCCACGCCGCCATGGACGCGGGCATCACCTTGCTCGACACCGGCGACTTCTACGGCATGGGCCACAACGAGATGCTGATCCGTGAAGCGCTGGGCAGCCGCCCGCGCGAAAGCGTACAGATCAGCGTCAAGTTCGGCGCCCTGCGCGGCCCGGACGGTTCCTGGAGCGGTTACGACTGCCGGCCGCAGGCGGTGCGCAACTTCGTCGCCTACAGCCTCAAGCGCCTGGGCACCGACTACATCGACATCTACCGTCCCGCACGCCTGGACCCGGCCGTGCCGATCGAAGACACGGTGGGCGCCATCGCCGACCTGGTCAAGGCCGGGTATGTGCGCCATATCGGCCTGTCCGAAGTCGGCGCCGACACCCTGCGCCGCGCCAGCAGCGTGCATCCGATCAGCGATCTGCAGATCGAGTACTCGATGATTTCGCGCGGCATCGAGCGGGCGATCTTGCCGGTCGCGCGCGAGCTCGGCATCGGCATCACGGCCTATGGCGTGCTGTCGCGCGGCCTGATCAGCGGGCACTGGTCGAAAGACCGCCAGGGCGAGAAGGATTTCCGCAGCATCGCCAGCCCGCGCTTCCAGGGCGGCAACCTGGACGCCAACCTGGCCCTGGTCGAGCGCTTGCGTGCGCTGGCCCAGGAAAAAGGCGCGAGCGTGGCCCAGCTGGCGATCGCCTGGGTGGCGGCGCAGGGAGCGGACATCGTGCCTTTGGTCGGCGCACGCCGCCGCGACCGCCTGCAGGAAGCGCTCGGCGCCCTCGAGGTCCAGCTGAAACCCGAAGACCTGGCCCGTCTGGACGCCATCGTGCCGCCGAATGCGGCTGCGGGCGAGCGCTACAACGCGGCGCAAATGGCGCATCTCGACAGCGAAATGGGTTGAAGCTTAAGCGTGCCTTAGTTTGCGCGCGCGTGTTTAAGTTCCCACTGCTGAGCTGATAAAGTCGAGCTTTGTCACAGGCTTGTCATTCATCATGCTCGAGAACATCAATCTGCTGTGGTTTGCCATGGTCAATTCCGACGCCGGCCTGCATGGCTGGCGCCTGGAGCTGGCCCTGTTCTGCGCCGAATGGCTGATCCTGCTGGTGCCGGTCGGCCTGCTCGGGCTGTGGATGCGCGGCGCCGGCGCGGAGCGCGAAGCGGCCGTGAAAGCGCTGGCGGCGACCGGCGTGGCGCTGGGCATCAATGCCGTGATCGGCCTGCTGTGGTACCACGCGCGTCCCTTCGTTGCAGGTGTCGGCCACAGCTTCATGCACCATGCACCGGACAGCTCCTTCCCGAGCGACCACGGCACCATCATGTTCGTCGTGGCGCTGGTCCTGGCGACTTCACACGTGCCGGCGGCGAAACGCTTCGGCCGCTCGATGCTGCCGCTGGCCTTCGTGGTCGCGTGGGCGCGCGTCTTCTTGGGCGTGCACTGGCCGATGGACATGCTGGGTGCGCTGGCCGTGGCGCTGGGCGTGACGATGCTGTTCCGTGCGCGCCTGCTGGACAGCCTGTGCGCGGTGCTGACGGTCTCGCTGGGTGCACTGTACCGCCGGGTGCTGGCAGTACCGATCGCGCGCGGCTGGCTAAGGCCCTGATCCTGTCCTGAATTACTGCGTAGCGACCGCGCCTTCCGCACGCTCGAACACCAGCTTCTTCGCGCCGTCGAGGTGGAACACGCCGATCGGCTGGGCCTGCACGTTCTCGGAGGGCTCGGGCAGCTTGGTGCAGGTCTGGGTGTCGACCTGCCACATCTCGTCGCCGGCGCGCAGCAGGAAACTGTTGTCGCCGGTCGAGAACAGCTCGACGTTCAGGTCGGCCATCGGGGTCTTGCCGAGATCGAACTGGCGCTGGCAATCCGGCAGCCGGGAGGCGATCAGGCGCAGGCCGGCCTGTTTGCTCCAGAAATAATCCTGCGTCACGATCACGGTGAGAGCGTGATCGCTGCCGTCGATCGCATAGCTGGCGGTTTCGTTGACGCAGCCGGCCAGCAGCAGCGGGAGCAGGAGCAAAGGGGAGCGCGTGGTCATTTCCGGAGTATAAGACTCTTCAAAGCGGGGCCGCAACGGCGCCCGCTGTCTCCCGTGTCAAAAATTTCCTAAGTGATTGATTTCTTGTCGGAATAATATCTCGCGCGCTCCGTGGTTTTGGGATTTCAGCCATCATTCATTGACGAAAATGAGTAACGATGGAAAGCGAGCGAAACCATGCCACAAGACGAACAGCGGGTGATGGAGCAGGGCGCGCATGCCGCCTCTTCACCCTATGCGCCGCCGCAGCCTCTCACGCTGCGCATCAACGGCGCCGAGCACCAACTCGATATCGAGCCGCGCGTCACCCTGCTCGATGCCCTGCGCGAAACCCTGCACCTGACCGGCACCAAGAAGGGCTGCGACCGCGGCCAGTGCGGCGCCTGCACCGTGCTGGTGGACGGCCAGCGCATCAATTCCTGCCTGACCCTGGCCGTGATGCATGACGGCCGCGAGATCACTACGGTGGAGGGCCTCGGCCAGCAGGACCAGCCACACCCGATGCAGCAGGCCTTCATGGACTGCGACGGCTTCCAGTGCGGCTACTGCACGCCGGGCCAGGTGTGCTCTGCGGTCGCGCTGCTCGACGAGATCAAGCAGCGCCAGGCCAGCGCCGTCACCGAGGGCGAGCAGCTCGAACCGGCATCCCTCAGCGAGGATGAGATCCGCGAGCGCATGAGCGGCAACCTGTGCCGCTGCGGCGCCTATCCGAACATCGTCAAGGCGATCCACAGCGTCGTGCTGCGCCAGGCTTGAACGACAAGAACAAGGAACCCTGCATGCAATCGATCTTCTACGAACGCGCCCGCGACGTGAACCATGCGATCGCCCTGGCCAGCGAGCCCGGCGCGAAATTCATCGGCGGCGGCACCAATCTGCTGGACCTGTACAAGAGCGGCATCGAAAAGCCGGTGCGCCTGGTCGACGTCAGCCGCCTGTCCCTGGCCGGCATCGAGGAACTGCCGAACGGCGGCCTGCGCATCGGCGCGATGGCGACCAACACGGCGGTCGGCACCCATCCGCTGGTGCGCCAGCGCTACCGCGCGCTGTCCGAGGCCTTGCTGAACGGCGCCACGACCCAGCTGCGCAACATGGCGACAGTGGGCGGTAACCTGCTGCAGCGCACCCGCTGCTATTACTTCACCGATCCCGCTTTCACCCACTGCAACAAGCGCGAGCCGGGCTCGGGCTGCGACGCCCTCGACGGCCACCAGCGCATTCACGCCATCCTCGGCGCCAGCGAGCACTGCATCGCGACGCACCCGTCGGACATGGCGGTGGCGCTGGCCGCGCTCGACGCGGTCGTGCACCTGCAAGGCCCGGACGGCGAACGCCAGGTGCCGCTGGTCGACTTCCACCGGCTGCCGGAAGACCATCCGGAAATCGATACCGTGATCCGGCCCGGCGAGCTGATCACGGCGGTCGAGCTGCCGCCGATGTCCTTCGCGCGCGAGTCGCATTATCTGAAAGTGCGCGACCGCGCCAGCTATGCGTTCGCGCTCGTATCGGTGGCGGTGGCACTGGATATAGACTCGAGCCAAAGCGGCGGCAATGTGCGCGACGTCCGCATCGCGCTGGGCGGCGTGGCCCACAAGCCATGGCGCGCAACGGAGGCTGAAAACGTGCTGCGCGGCCAGGCCTTGAGCGAGGAACTGCTGGCGCGCGCGGGCGCGGCGGCGGTCAACGGCGCCCAGCCGTATCCGGGCAATGCCTTCAAGGTCGACCTGGCGCGGCGCGCGGTCGTGCGGGCGCTGCAGACGGTCATCCGTAAGAACGGAGGTCAGCCATGAACGGCATCGGCGCACCCATCAACCGTACCGACGCCTGGGCCAAGGTCAGCGGCGCGGCCCACTACACGGCGGAGCACCAAGTCGAGAACCTGGCGCAGGCGGTCCTGGTCACCAGCACCATCCCGAGCGGCCGCGTGCTGCGCATCGACGACAGCGCGGCGAAAGAGGTGCCCGGCCTGCTGCTGGTGATGACCCCGCAAAACGCCATGCGCCTGCCGAAGGAGACCAAGGACGGCAAGCTGCAGCCGCCGATCGGCCGCCGGCTCACGCTGCTGCAGGAAGACGACGTCTATTACAACAACCAGCCGATCGCGGTGGTGGTCGCGGACACCTACGAGCACGCGCGCGAAGCCGCGGCCCGCCTGCGCATCGAGTACGAGCGCAAGGACGCGGTGCTTGACTTCGAGCAGGCCAAGCAGGATCTGCATCCGCCCGAGAAGGTGCTGACCGAAGACACGGACACCAGGCGCGGCGATCTGGCCGACGGCCTGCTGGCGTCCAGCGTGCGCATCGACGAAACCTACACCACGCCGATCGAGCACCACAATCCGCTCGAGACCCACAGCACGATCGCCGAATGGGACGGCGACAAGCTGACCATCCACGAATCGACCCAGTACATGAAGGGCGTGCAGCGCATCGTCGCCAGCATCTTCGGCATCCCGCCCGAGAACGTGACCGCGATTTGCCCCTATACCGGCGGCGGCTTCGGCTCGAAGGGCTCGATCTGGTCGCACGGTCCGCTGACGGCGATGGCGGCGAAGATGCTGGGCCGTCCGGTCAAGCTCTCGCTGGACCGCAACCAGATGTTCGGCCCGGTCGGCCAGCGGCCCAACACCGAGCAGCGCTACCGCTTCGGCGCGATGGAGGATGGCAGCATCCTCGCGTCCAGCCACGACACCATCGCCTACACCTCGATGATCGAGGACTGGATCGAACCCTGCGGCATCATCTCGCGCATGATGTACGAGAGCCCGAACCAGCAGACCACGCACCGGCTGGCGAAGATGAATCTCGGCACGCCGACCTTCATGCGCGCGCCCGGCGAAGCGACGGGCTCCTTCGCGCTCGAATCGGCAATCGACGAGCTGGCGCTTGAACTGAACATGGATCCGCTGGCGCTGCGCCTGAAAAACTATACGGAGAAGGACCCGGGCAAGGACCTGCCGTGGTCGAGCAAATCGCTGCGCCAGTGCTACGAGATCGGCGCCGAACGCTTCGGCTGGAAGGACCGCAATCCGCAGCCGCGCTCCATGAAGCAGGGGAACAAGCTGGTCGGCTGGGGCATGGCGACCGCCACCTACCCGACCAACCGCTCGGCGGGCGAATGCTCGGCCACCCTGCGTCCGGACGGCACGGCGTTGTTCCGTTCCGCCACCCAGGACCTCGGCACCGGCACCTACACCGTGATGACGCAGATCGCGGCGGATGCGATCTGCCTGCCGGTCGAGCAGGTGCGCTTCGAGCTCGGGAATTCGCAGATGCCGGAATCGCCGGTCTCGGGCGGCTCGACCACGGTGGCCAGCGTCGGCCCGGCGGTGCAGGCGGCCGGCCATGCGCTGCGCCTGAAGCTGATCGGCATCGCGCTGGCCGACCAGGCGTCGCCGCTGTTCGGCGTGACCGTCGACCAGATCGGTTTCGAGAACGGCGAGCTGTATCGGCTGGACGAGCCTTCGCGCCGCGAAGCCATGGCGGCAATCGTTGCCCGCCATGGCGCGCCGGTCGAGGTGAAGGCCAAGGCCGAACCGGGCGATGAAAAGAAGAAGTACTCGATGCACGCCTTCGGCGCCGTGTTCGTGGAGGTCACGGTCGACGAAGACCTGGGCGAGATCCGCGTGCCGCGCGTGGTCGGCGTCTACGGGGTCGGCAAGCTGATGAACGAGAAGACGGGCTACAGCCAGCTGATGGGCGGCATCGTCTGGGGCATCGGCCTGGCGCTGTTCGAGGAAACGGTCATCGACAAGCGCAACGGCCGCGCCGTGAACGGCAACCTGGCCGAGTACCATGTGCCGGTCAATGCCGACATCCAGGGGATCGACGTGCAGATCGTCGACGAGGACGATCCGCATGTGAATCCGCTGGGGGCGAAGGGCATCGGCGAGATCGGCATCACCGGCGTGGGGGCGGCGATTGCGAATGCGGTGTATCACGCGACCGGCAAGCGGGTGCGGGATTTGCCGATTACGCTGGATAAGCTCCTCTGACGTTCCCGCACCTCACACGTCGTCCCCGCGCAGGCGGGGACCCAAGTTCGTTGTGGACTGTCGGTGTTTGCTTCAGCTGTTCACGCAAACTTGGGTTCCCGCCTGCGCGGGGAGTCATTTCGGGCAATGCCCGGAATGACGGTTTAGTGGTGCTTGGCCCGGGAATTCTCCCAACCCCCACCCAGCGCTAAAAACAACTGCACCTGATCCGCCGCCAGCTGCGCATCCGACGCCGCCAGCAGGCTCTCGGCGCTCGCCAGCGTGCGGTCGGCGTCCAGCGCCGCCAGGAAGTCGGTGCGGCCGAACTGGTACAGCTTGCCGGTCTGGCGGGCCGCCAGCGCGCTCTGGTCGCGCGCCGCGCGCAGCATGGCGTTGCGGTCGAGTTCACGCGCATACACGGTCAGCGCGGATTCCGTCTCGCGCAGCGCGTTCAACACCACCGAATCGAAACGCGCCAGCGCGCCTTCGGTGCCGGCCTTGGCCTGGGCGATGTGCACGCGCGCCGAGCTGGTCGCCGGCAGGTTCCAGGAGATCAGCGGGCCGAGCGCGAACTTCCAGGTGTTCGCTTCCCCGAACTGGTCCATGAAACCGACGCCGCCGAAGGAAGCGCCCAGTGTGATGTTCGGGTACAGCTCGGCGGTGGCGACGCCGATGCGGGCGGTGGCGCCGGCCAGCTGGCGCTCGGCCTGGCGCACGTCCGGACGGCGGCGCAGCAGGGCGGCGCCATCGCCGACCGGGATCGCGCTGGCGACGCGCGGCGGCGTGGTGCACTTGGCCACCTCCGCCGGGAAGGCGCTCGGCACCTCACCCGTCAGCACCGCCAGCTTGTACAGCGCGGTGCGCTGGCGCGCGATCAGCGACGGCAGGTTGGCGCGCAGCTGGTCGAACTGGGCCTGGGCGCGGCTGTTGTCGATGGCGATGCCGCGGCCGCGCTGCACGCGCTCGGCGGTCAGCTTGACGAACTTCTGCTGCAGGTCCACCGACTGCTGCGCCACCTTCAGCTGGTAGCCGGCCGAGCAGGCTTCCGCGTAGGCGCGAGTCGTGTCGGCAGCGACCATCACATGGGCCAGGTCGCTGGCTGCCTGCGCGGCTTCACGGTCGGCCTCGGCCGCCTCGATGGCGCGGCGGATGCGGCCGAACATGTCGAGCTGGTAGGCCACCTTGATGTCGCCGTCGTAGATGCCGGTGCGCGGCAGCTGCTCGGGCAGGCCGATCGAGGCGCCGGCGATGCGGCCGTACATCGGCGCCGCGCTCATCTCGACTTCGGGGCGCTTCTTCTCTTCGACTTCTTCCAGCACCGCATGCGCGCGCTCCAGGTTGGCGGCGGCCACGCGCAGGTCGGCGTTGGCGCCGAAGGCCTTCGCGATGAGTTTGTCGAGCACCGGGTCCTGGTACAGATGCCACCAGTCGGCGGGCAGGGGTTCGGATTTGTAGGACTGCTCGGCCGCGCCCATGAAGGGAGCATTCGCAGCGTCGCGCTTGACGACGGCCTCTTTCGGCACGTGGTAGTCGGGACCGACGGTGGTGCAAGCGGCCAGCGCACTGGCCAGCACCGTCAGCGTCAGGGTTCGGTATGCAAGCTTCATGATCGTTGGTTCGTGTTGGGTGCGGCGGCGACTGCCTTGGCCGCGGGCGCGGCCGGCGCCGCAGGTGCGGCTTTCACCGCGGGCTGGGCCACGACCGGCAGCACCTTGACGGTGGCGGTCTGGCCGGCCACCAGGCGTACGCTGGACGGCAGCGGGTCGAGGGCGATGCGCACCGGGATGCGCTGCGCCAGGCGGACCCAGTTGAAGGTCGGGTTCACGTTCGGCAGCATGTTGGGCGACGTCGAGCGGTCGCGGTCGGCGATGCCTTCGGCGAAGCTTTCGACGTGGCCGGCCAGCGGCTGGCGCGTGCCCATCAGCGTGACTTCGACCTTGTCGCCGACCTGGATGCCGGGTAGCTTGGTCTCTTCGAAATAGCCTTCGACGTAGAAGGAGCCGCTGTCGACCACTGCCATCACCGGATGCGCGGCGGTCGCGTAGGCGCCTTCGCGCAGGTCGAGGTTGGTGACGATGCCGTCCACCGCCGACACCACGTGGGTGCGCGCCAGGTTCAGCTTCGCCGTATCGCGGTTGACTTCGGCCTGGGCCAGCGCGGCGCGCGCCTGGTCGGTGCGGGTCTGGCCCTGCTCGCGGGTCTCCTGCGAGACCAGGTCGTCGAGCTGGGTGTTACGCTTGCTCTCGCGCTGCGCCTGGGCCAGCGCGGCCTGCGCCGCCACCACTTGCGCTTCGCTCTGGCGAAGGGCAAGTTCGAAACGAACCCGGTCGATCTCGAACAGCGGGGCGCCGGCGGGTACGTGCTGGTTGTCGTGCACGTAGACCTTGGTGACCTGGCCGGTGACGTCCGGCGCCACCTGCACCACATAGGCCTTCACGCGGCCGTCGCGGGTCCAGGGCTCCACCTCGTAGTGGCGCCACAGCTGCCAGCCTGCGTACACCGCGCCGGCGGCGAACGCCAGGGTGACGCCCATCCGGCCGATCGTCGATAAAGTAGCGGGGAGCGAAATTTTCTTAGCCATATCAGGACCAGTTGCGTGTGAAGTAGGTCAGCGCCCCCAGCACGATGACGAACAGGGAAAAATCGAACAGCGCCGGGTGCCACACCAGGCGGTAGAAACTGGTCTTTGCCAGGACCAGGTTGAAAAGCCTCGAGACCACCAGCGCCGCCAGCGTGAGCAGCAGGAGCGGAGGAACGTAGAGGCCGTAGATGCTGACTTCGCCGATCATCGGATCTCCTTTTGATAAGGGGCGGCTTGCGGGAACAGGTCGCGGCGCATGCCGGTGAGTGCCGCCAGCGCTTCGTTCTGCGCGCTGTCGCGGGTGCCTGCGCAAATCGCGCGCAGGGCGTTGTCGAGGGTGCCGAGCAGGCGCGTCTCGCAGTCATGGTCGACGCGCGGGCGCAGCGCGAAGTGCCGCGACAGCTGCGTCATCAGCGGGTTCAGCGCAGCCTCGCCGCGGCCCAGCTGCTTGCGCACGCCCTGCAACAAGGTCATGTTCAGGCCGATGCGCAGGTCGCGCAGCGCATCGACGGCCTGCAGTTCCTGCTCGGGCTTGGGCTGTGCCGCAGCCATGGCCAGGCGCGGCGCCAGCAGGCCGACGCGGTCGACCATGCGCGCCGAGAATTCCGGCAGCGAGGTCACACGCTCGCCGCTGCCCAGGCGCGCCAGTTCGCGCCAGCCGGCCTTTAACAGGCGGCGTGCGGTCCAGCCGGCGCCGAGGCGGCGGAACATGCTGGTGCTGACGGCCGCCGCCACATAACCGACCACCTGCGCGAAGGTGCCGTTCAGGAAGGACACCATGTCGACGCTGTGCGTATCGATCAGGGCCAGCGTGCCGCAAATGCCGAACAGGAAGGGCATGGCGCGCCCAAAAGTAGAGGGCCGCGCGACCAGCACGCCCAGCACCAGGAACAGCGGGAAGCAGGCCAGCATGAACATCTCGAAGCTGTGCACGGCAGGCAGGATGCCGAGCAGGTAGAGCGCCGACACCGGGATCGAATAGATCGAGTAATACGTGAAGCCTTTAATGAAGGGCAGCGGGTCGTCCTGGGTCGAGAAGAAGCAGCACAGCACTGCCGCCATCATCGGCGCCGCCGCGCCCGAAGGCCAGCCGGTCAGGATCCAGAAGGCGCAGCAGGCCAGCGTCGCCACCACCGTCGCGAAGGCCGACAGCACGGCCACGCCGCGGTCCTGGTGCAGGGCGCTGGTCGGCACGCCGGGCAGGTGGCGCACCGCTTCCGGCAGTTTGCCGTGGACGCCGGCGTCGATGTGCTGGCGCAGCGTGCGGGTTTCGACGCACAGGTCGACCAGCCGGTGCAGGCGCGCCGCCAGGTTCACTTCGATCAGGCTGCTCCAGCCCAGCGCGCGGTCGGCCACCGGCGTGAGCGCATCGATGCGCGCGTGCAGCGCCGCGGCCGGTGCGTCGAGCGCGGTCTCCTTCGGCGTATCGACCAGCGCGGTGACGTCGTGCAGCAGCGCGCTCCAGCGCGCGGAGGATTCGGTGGCGTCCATCTCGCGCAGCGCGCTCAGGCGGTCTTCGATGCCGGAGACGATGGGCACGAACTGCGCCAGGCGCTCCTGCAGCGCGTTCACGGCCTTGCCGGTCCAGCGCACGTGCGAGGTATCGAAGGGCAGGTGGGTGCTCATCACGCGCAGTTCGGTGATGTCGCCGGCCAGCTTGCGGCGGTCGCCGGGGCTGCGCTTGTCGCCGGCCGGGTTGAGGGCGTCCCGGATCCAGTGCTGGGCATCCTGCACCGCGTGGTCCAGGCGCGCCAACAGCACCGGGCCGAAGGCCTGCGGCAGCACCAGCGTGTGGATCACGGTGGCGCAGGTCATGCCGAGCGTGATCTCTTCCACGCGCGCGAGGGCGATGTCGAAGATGGCGCCGGGCTCGCCGACCGCCGGAAAGGCAATCAGGCCGGCCGTGTACCCGGCCAGCATCAGCATGTAAGAGCGCGGCGTGCGGTCGAGCAGCGAGACGTACAGGCAGCCGCCGATCCACAGCGCCAGCGCCAGCGACAGCAGCTCGGGCGAATTGGCCAGGTTCGGCACCAGCACGAGGGTGGCGATCCCGCCCAGCAGGGTGCCGCCGGCGCGGTACAGGCCCTTCGAGCGGGTCGGCCCGGCAAAGGGGGCGGCGACGATATAGGCGGTCATCATCGCCCAGAAAGGGCGCGGCAGTCCGATGCGCATCGAGATGACCACCGCGAGCATCGCTGCCGCAAAAGACTTCACGGAGAACAGGATCTCCGACCTGCTGGCCAGCTTCATGCGCTCTTGCGCTCCGCGGCCTGCTCCACGGCGAGGTTGGCGATCACGTCCGGCAGGCCGGACAGCACGCGCAGGCAGGCGTCGACGTCAGCCGGCTCGAAGGCGCCGAACAGCTTGCGGCGGAACGGGCGCAGCGCCTGGTCCATGCGCTCGGCGGTTTTGCGGCCTTCGTCGGTCAGGCGCAGGATCTTGGCGCGGCGGTCGTTCGGGTCTTCATGGCGCTCGACCAGGCCGGAGTCGATCAGCTGGTCGACCACGCGCACCAGCGACGAGGCTTCGAGGCTGAGCGTCTCGGCCAGCACGCCCGGACGCACGCCGTTCTCGCCGAAGCGGCTGATGACCAGCACCGGCAGGCCGGTCGCCTGCGACAGGCCGTAATCGGCCGCGACCTTATCGGCGGCGGCGCGGTAGGCGCGCGAAGCGTGGGTGAGGGCGGCGGTGAGACTGCTCAGGGTCTGGTCCGAGAGGCGCATGATTAGTTCGCGTAAATACTGTTTGAGTGCGAAAGTTTAGCATGCAAAGTAATTTCCTTCAAGGACACCGGCCGGCCCGAGCCGGTTTTATGTTGCAATGCGGTGCAAATCGCGCGGTGTGAGGAATTCCCGGGCACAAGCGTGCCCGCGCAGCGCCTCGATGGTCGCGAAGCCCCAGTGGACCGCACCGAAGTCGACGCCGGCCTTGCGCGAGGCGTCCGCATCGGTGCCCTGGTCGCCGATGTAGATGGCTTCGTTTGCTGCAGCGCCGCAGTGCTTCAGCACCGCACGGATACGGCTGGCCTTGCCGAAGACGGACATCCCGCAGTCGAACTGCACGACCAGCGCCGCCAGTTCCGCCCCCAGCACCGTGCGCACGTTGTGCTCGGAATTCGAGGACACCACCGCGATCCGCACACCCTGCGCGTGTAAAAAGCGCAGCGCGTCGGCGATGCCGTCGAACAGCGCGATCGAGGCCGCGTTCTCCTTCATCATCGCCATGAAGGTCTTCGATACCGCCGGCAGCTTCCAGGCCGGCATGCCGACGTGGTCCATCATCTGCCGCATGCCGTAGTGGCGCAGGTGGGCGGAGTTGGCGATGTCGATGCGCCTGAAACCATGGCGGTCGGCGATCGTGTTGAAGACGCTGAGGAAGAAGGGGAAGGAATCGGCCAGGGTGCCGTCGAAGTCGAAGATGGCGAGTCGGTAAGTCATCGGTACCGTGGCATGGGATAATTGTCGACTATACATGATCTCGAGTCCTGCCTTGAGCACCGTCCTTATCCTGAAGCTGTGCCTCGTTCCTTCCCTGATCTACCTCGTGACGCTGATCGGCCGACGCTGGGGCCCGAATGCCGCAGGCTGGTTTTCGGCCTTGCCCATCGTGGCCGGCCCCATCCTGTTGACCATGGCGATCGAGCAGGGTTCGGCTTTCGTGGCGACAGCTGCTGCACATACCTTGATCGCCGTAATCGCGGTGCTGGTGTTCTGCTTGGCCTATGCCTGGGCGTCGGGGCGGTTCGGCGTGTTCGGCTCCCTGTGCGCTTCCTTGGGGGCGTATGCGTTGGCGGTGGCGGGCCTGCAGCTGATCGAGCTGCCGCTGCTGCCGGGTTTTGTTGTGGTGCTTGGCGTGCTGGCGCTGGCGCCGCGGCTGTTTCCGCGCCTTCCGGACGCCGGCTCGCGCAGTGCACGCCAGGCCAATGACCTGCCGCTGCGGATGCTGGCCGGCGCGCTGCTGAGTTTTACGGTGACGTATGCCGCTGCCGGCATCGGCCCGCGCCTGAGCGGTTTCTTTGCGATGTTCCCGGTGATGGGCACGATCCTGGTCGGCTTTTCGCACCATGCGTCGGGACGGGCGTATGCGGTGAATATCCTGCTGGGGATGGCGCGTGGGTATTACGCGTTTGCGACTTTCTGTGTGGTGCTGTCCTTGTTGTTGCGCGGGCAGTCGATTGCGGTGGCGTTTTGTGTGGCGGCGGGGGCGGCGTTGTTTGTGCAGTTTTTGAGTAAGCGGGGGATGGGTTTTTCGCTGAAACGAACCTAGCGTTGATGAACCGCAGAGCTTGCCAGCTGACTTCGAGGGAATACTTCAGCTTTTCCTCGCTCCGGAGACAAGCTCATGGCAATCGACGCATACCTGCAAATCGATGGTATCAAAGGCGAATCACAGGATTCTGCTCATCAAGGCTGGATTGAGCTTACATCGGCAGAGTGGGGTGTTTTACAGCCCAAATCAGCCACCGCCTCGACCGCAGGCGGCCATACTGCGGAACGCTGCGAGCATCGCAGCATCTCGATAACCAAGCTGGCCGACCTGTCGTCGCCACTCTTGATGCAGCTTTGCTCGTCAGGTAAGACGATTCCAAAAGCGAAGCTTGAGCTGATGCGCGCCGACAGCGATGGCAAGCCGGTCAAGTATTACGAAGTTGAACTGGAAAACGTGCTGATCGGCGGCATTCATCAAGCTCTTCATGACGGCAGCGTTCTTCAAGATTCTGTCTCGCTCAAGTTCTCGAAGGTCAAGTGGAGGTACACCCAGCAGAAAATTGGCGGTGGTGCCGGTGGGAATACGACCGGCGGGTGGGACCTGGCGACTAACCGTATCGCTTGAACTGGAGCCTGATCATGCTCGAAGTTCAACCGAAAGACTCGCGCGGCTATTTCATGTTGCCGCAAGCGCCAGAAGATGCGGGTTACTACGTGTACGGGACGCCAGAGCAGGGGGCTGGGCAGTACGCGCATCCTACACTGATGACAGTGATTTTCTTTATCGAACGAGAGTGGCAGGCGATGGATCGCCGAAAGTTTGGCATTGGGAACATCAGCTTGTCTGGCGGCGGTAAATTCAAGCCGCACGGTACCCATATGGATGGCCTGCAAGTCGATATCCGCCCGTTGAGAAAGGATGGAGCCCGAGTTCCAGTAAGCTATTTTCAAGCCGGTTACGACAAGGAAGCCACTGCGTTGCTTATCGGATTTTTCCGAGCTCACCCGGCCGTAATAAAAGTACACTTTAATGACTTGAGCATTCCTGGCGTAATACCTTTGAAGGATCACGACAATCATTTTCACGTAGCGATCCGAGCGAGTAACGTATGAAGAAAATTTTCGTAATTGTTGGAGCAACTGCGCTGATCTCATTGGCGTACGCTGCCGAGCGAGCTCATTGGCCAGCCCCCTACCGGTCGTTCAAGGGTGATTACACGATCTATTCTGGGGAACTAGGCGATCAGCAGGCTCCTACTCGAGATGACCGCAAGCTTTCTCTCATCGTTGAAGGGGCACCCGCAAAAGATATTTTTAATGCTATGCCTCCTGACGACAAAGTAATATGCAGCACTGAGAAGGGCGCACGTAGTCGTATCAAAGGAAATGTCTGGTGTACGTTTGATCCAGGAAGTGGGTATACCTGTTACTTTGGCTTCGATTTAAGGACTGGTAAAAGTATTGCGGGTGGCATCTGTTGAGACTTTAGTCGGTAACGATTTACGCCGCCAGTTACGCAGCAATACCAGCATACAGCACAGTGACACGTGAAGAAGATCGGCCTCGAGGGGAGGCCGTATTTTTTTGCACACCCACCTCATCACGCACGCACAATCCTTTCCACTTGAATACCTAGCAAGCTCAACTATTCTGATCCGGTCGGTCCGCAGAGATCGACGCGAACATCAACAACGATCGGAGACGGAAAATGACTATCAAAGCAGGCGCTGTGGCGAGAACTCTCGCTGCGGCGTGCATCGGCTTGCTCAGCGCAAGCGCCTTCGGGGCGGTCATCGCCCTCCCTAAATACAATGTCAGCGTGAACGACGTGTCCGTATCCGGATTCTCGTCCGGCGCCCACATGGCGGTGCAGATGCATTTCGCCTATTCGAAAACGGTGAAAAAGGGCGCCGGCATCGTCGCCGGTGGACCAATGTACTGCTCGCAGGGGAATGCGGCGATATCGGTCGGCCCGTGCATGGCGAATAACGGTTCGCGCAATCTGCCTTACCTGATGTCGGTCGTGAATACCTGGTCGGGCAATGGCTATATCGACCCGACCAGCAATATGGCCGCCTCAAAGGTCTACCTGTTTTCGGGGACCATCGATTCGACCGTGCGCCAGCCGGTGATGGACGATCTGAAGACGATGTACGCGAATTACCTGCCGGCCGCGAACATCGTCTACAAGAACAATCTGGCGGCGGAACATTCGATGCCGACCGACTTCTTCGGCAATGGCTGCGCGATCAACGGCAGCCCCTACGTCGACAACTGCAATTTCGATACCGCCGGCGAAATCCTGAAACAGCTCTACGGGCCGCTGAACGCCAAGAATGCCGGCACCCTGACCGGCAGCTTCATCAACTTCGACCAGGCCGCGTTCTGGGGCAATCACAATCCCAACTTCTACAGCATGGCCAGCAGCGGCTACGCCTATGTGCCGGCTGCCTGCGCATCGGGCCAGGCATGCCGGCTGCACGTGGCTTTCCATGGCTGCCTGCAAAGCGCGTCCGTGGTCGGCTCGGCCTATTACCAGAATGCGGGTTATAACCGCTGGGCCGATACCAACAAGATCATCATGCTGTATCCGCAGACCATCGTCACCTCGAACAATCCGGGTGGCTGCTGGGACTGGTGGGGCTACGAGGACGTGAATTTCCCGGCCAAGAGCGGCGGGCAGATGGTCGCCATCAAGACCATGATCGACAAGATCGTCGGCGGCAATACGGCCGCGCCCTATACCTGCAGCAGCTGGTACGCCAGCAATTATTCGCATGTTGCCAATGGCCGCGCCTATATCGGCTCGGATGGCCAGGTGTATGCCGTCAATTCGAACCAGTATCTCGGCTATTACCTGACCACGGCTTATACGGATGTGCGGCGTACGTCGGCCGGCTATTACGCCTACGGTACCTGTTCATGAATCGCCGATGAAATAGGACGACAATCGCAGGCAATAAGGATGTATTGATGGAAGTTACTGAATGTAACGGGTGGGCATAAATGGTGTTGCTCAGTTATCATGCGCCGCTCGGCAGGTTCAGCAGCAGGCGTTGCTCGGTTCAGGTCGAGCAACGCATTGCTGAGGATACTGCTGATGACGAAATACACGACGGGCGCGACACAGTTTGGCCTGATTAACCTGCTCAAGGCGGGCGCTGCACAGCTGATCGTCCTGCATCACCTGGCGTTCTACGGTCCGATGGCGGACCAGGCGCGGCCCCTGATGCCGGAATTGATCGATTGGCTCGACGAATACGGCCGTATCGCCGTGCAGGTTTTCCTGGTTGTCGGCGGCTTCCTGGCTGCGAAATCCCTTTCTCCGCAAGCCCATCCCGGCATTGCCCATCCCGTCGGCACGATCTGGCGCCGCTATATCAAGCTGGCGCCGCCTTTCATGATGGCGATGCTGCTGGCGATCGCCGCTTCCGCATTGGCAGGGCAGTGGATGACGCACGAATCGATTTCCGCGGCGCCGACCCTGTCGCAGCTGAGTGCCCATGCGCTCCTGCTGCATGACGTGCTGGGTTATGACGCTTTGTCGGCCGGCGCCTGGTATGTGGCGATCGATTTCCAGCTGTATGCGCTGGTGACCCTGCTGCTGTGGGGCGCGGGCCGTTTCGCCGGACCGCAGGTCCAGCGCTGGCTGGTGCCAGGGGCGATTGCGCTGTGCGTGAGCATCTCCCTGTTTTATTTCAATCGCGATGCCGACTGCGACGTCTGGGCGCCGTATTTCATCGGCAGCTATGGCCTCGGCATGCTGGCCTGGTGGGCCAGCGATCCAGCGCGCCGGCAGGGCGAAGCCAAACTGCTGCTGGCGATGATCGTGGCGCCGACCCTGCTCGCGCTGGCGCTGGATTTCCGCAGCCGGATTGCGGTGGCGCTGGTGGTGGCCTGCGTGCTGTTCCTGTTCGGCCGCATCAAGCTGGCCGATGTGCGCAGCCAGGCCTGGGCAGTCGTGAATCGCATGGCGACGATTTCGTTCTCGGTCTTTCTCGTGCACTTTCCGGTGTGTCTGGTCGTGAATGCGGCATTTACGCGTTTCGTGTCGGACCAGCCGCATGAGCAGGCCATTGGGATGCTGGTGGCGTGGTTTGCCAGTCTGGCGGCAGGCGCCGCGTTTTATCGCTGGGTGGAGGCGCCGCTGGGCCAGGGACTGGCGCGGTTTACGAAGCCTGCAAAACCGCAGCCATTCCTGGTGCGACAAACCGGCATGCAGAGCCGGGCCATCGCCAAATTACGGGCGGCGCGATAATCCGGCCGATGCTTATTCCAGCCGGATAGCGATATCGAAAATCCAGGTCCGGCGGATTTCGATCACGTCGTACTGGCGCGCCAACGAAGGCAGGAAGGCGCCATAAGGGGCCTGGCTGGCGATGATTTTTCGAATCGCTTCGTCGATGGCGGGAACGCCGCTCGAGGTGACGAAGTTCACTTTTTCGACGGTCCCGTCGGCCCGGACGGCGATGGTCACCGTCGGTCGATTGTGGGCCTGTTTGATGACATCGCGGATCATCTCGAAGGTCATGTTCTTCTCGATCTTCCGGCTCATCGCCTCAGCATAAAGCACGAGATCCCCATTTGCATCCGCGCGGCCGAACAGCCAGCCGCGGCGCAGGGAGCTCGCCGAGGGTAGCGGCGCGCGAGACGCTGCATCGCGCTGGGCCGCTTCCAGATTCAATTGTCTGCCGATGGCCTTGAGGCGCTCCTCGCGTTCGGCCTCGTACCTGGCCTTTTCACTGAGGACCAGTTCGCGCTTTGCCTGTTCCTGCTTCGCTGCGTCCTGTCGTGCGGCGTCGGCGCGGTCTTGCTCCTGTTTTTCCGCAGCAGCCTGACGTTCCTTTTCAGCCTGCCTGGCCTGCTCTTGACGCATTGCTTCCTGGCGCTGCAGTTCCAACTGCGCCAGCTGCGCCTGCCTGGCCTGTTCGCGCTGGACGGCCTCGTTGCGTGCAGCTTCCTGCCGGAGGGCTTCGGCTTTTTCCTGTTCCTGCCGGGCGGCGGCTTGCCGGGCAGCCTCGTCCTTTGCGGCTTGTTCGGCGCGAGCGGCCTCTGCCTGGCGCGTTGCTTCACGTTGTGCGGCAGCCATCAACTCAGTGCGCTTCAGGTTTTCCGCGAGCTGTTTTTCTCGTTCGAAGCCCGCCTGATCGAGTGCCGCGCGATCACGGGTCGCTTGTTCAAGCGCAGGCTGAGCGACATCGCGTGCCGTGCTCGGGGTTGGCGTGTCGCTGAGGTGCGTCGGCGACCGTTGCGCGGTAGGGGCGACCGGTAGCGATGTGACAGCCTGCATGGTCGCAGTGACCACTGGTTCGACGGCAGATGCTGGCGCCGAGGCAGCTGCCGGCTTGGGCATGGGCAAGGGCGTCGCAATAGGCGAAATCGACGTCGACGACACCGTGCTGCCGATCGTAGCGACGTCCTCCGACGCAAGCACGGGATTGGCTTCCTTGGCCGGCAGCGCTGGCAAGGACCGCAGCATGATCTGCAGATCGTCGGCGCCGAGCCGTCTTTGCTTCCAGGGCAGTTTGAAGCCCGGTAAGCCAAAGGCCTGGCCCCCGAATGTAAGGCTGAGCAGTGCGACGTGAAGCAGCACGGCGACCAGTAAGGCCGTGCTCATGCGCCGTTGATCGCTCTGTATGAAAGGGCCTTGAAAGCGGCCGCTGCTGGCTGTAGGAAACATGAGAATAGCCTATCACAGCAGTGAAGGGCTATTGATATAAAACAAAGAAATCGTATCTTTTCGCGCAGTGCTTGGCTTATTACAGATCACCGGCTGGACGGCGGACAGCGCGAAGTAACGCTGTCCAGGCAGCATTCCAGGAAAGCCGCTCCTGTTCCAGGCGCACGTTCTTTCCCCAAGTATTGTGCTTCAAGGACTTGTACACGCATGCTTCTTCTGCGGTGAGAAGCGGCAGTTCCAATGCGCTGTGCTGGCTATCCTCATGCGTCCATAACAGGCGGTGGCTCAGCAGGGTCTGTTCATCCATGAGGATCGAGCGTACCGATGGCAGGCAGGCGCGGGCACGGCTCAGGATGGCGAAGCCATGGGTATCCATATCGCCCCAATACAAGCAATCCCGGATCCAGGGCAGATCGGCCAGTGCTTCCACACCATAGCCGAGGCCCATGAAAGCGGCAGTGCCCGGCAGGTCGGCCAACGCAAGTCCGGTCTGGAGATTTTCGACAATCAGTACACGGGTGGGACGAATGTCCAGCTGCGCCAGCTCATCCGCCGATACGGACAGGTCACCAATGCCACCCACCCGTGCGCGCAATGTGGGATCCAGCAGCCGCATGCGTAATTGAAAAGGCGGCCGGCGTAATCCGCATATGGAATAGAAATCGCCGGCATCGCCGACATGGCCGGTGATATGGCAAAGAAGCTCCGAAACGATCGCTTTGCGCACCTCGATCCACTTCGTATCGAGGCCGGAAACAGGCAGCTGGCGCAGATAAAGGTTCGAGGTGGGATGTTGCTGCAGCCAGTCCAGCACCGCCATGAGCCTTTCAAAATCGGCGTCGGGATAATCCGCCAGCACGCTGAAAAATTTTCCGAGGCGCCCCCTCAATGCCGGCCAGCGCTGGACCAGCAGGGCGTTGCGGTAACACGCACGGTCCCACCGATCGGCCTCACCCAGCCAGGACGCTATCTGCCGTGGAGCGTCGAAGCGGATTCGTTCAGGCAGGCGCTGCGTGCCCAGGGTCCGCCATCGCCGTTCCCCCCAATCAAGCGTGCCAGTGCCATCCCAGCCTTGCCACGCGCGAACCCAGGCTCGGACAGCGTCGAGCTGGGCAAGCGCCGACTGCTCTCCTGGAACACCGAGCGGAATTTCCCAAGGCCAGCCCGGGTCGTCCGACCGCAATTCTAGCCAGTCTCGGTGCCGGGTGTCGAAGCGCCGCCGCATGAGCTGGCGTACGTCAGCCGGCAGCTTCAAGACGGTCCTCCTCGGGCACATGTACAGGCAGTTTGAGGCGCGGGCGCTGGTCATCGTATTCAATTAACAGTATGCTGGACGACTTTCGTTCGCGGATGTCGACGAAACAGGCGCCACCGATGAAAGGTTCGAGCGTCATCACCGACTTGAGTGGCGTAGCGACGATCATCTGGAAGCCGAAATTGGTGAAGATATTCATGGCTAGGGCCGTGAACTCGTTGTCCGCCTTGTCGAAAGCTTCATCCAGCACCACGGCAGCGTACAGCGGCAGCCCGGTATCGCTGCCGCCCAACTGGTATCGCAAGGCCGCCGCCAGCACCGTCGTCGCCAGTTTCTGCCGTTGGCCGCCCGACAGGCCCGCACCGCTTTGGTGGACTTGCACTTCCTGCTCGTCTTCGTCGAATTCCCTGCCGATGAATTCCACGTGTTGGCGGACATCCAGCACGGCCTCGCGCCAGCGCTTGTGTTCCGGCTCCTGGCTGGCAAGACGGTTCACCAGGCGGCGCAGTTCAAGGAAGCGTGATTCGGCAAATTCCCTGTCCTCTACCCAGGCGTGGCTAAGGGCTTCCAGGATGTCCTGCTTGAATTGCCTCACTTCGGGTAGTTGCCGGTCTTTCGGCTGGATGAACAAATAGGTACGCTGATGCTCGCTACTGTTGAACGGTACTTGGCGCAAGCTCTCGTTGACCAAGTCCATGCGCGCCAGGATGGCCTTGCGTGCATCGTTCAGGTAACTGGACAGGGCGGCTAGATTCTGGTGGCTCTGGTTTTGCAGCAGGTCGAAGAAGCGCTGCTCGTAGGAAGGTAAACCATCGGCCTCCAGGCGTGCCAGCTTGCGGAAGAAGTCCTGGGCCGAGGCCAGTCGTGCATCGAGTCCCTCGGCCTCGGCTTTCCAGACGCCGATGAAGGCGGCGAACTGTGCCTCCACGAATTTTTCGCCTTGCGCCAGCTCGGTGTCGATGGTGCGAATTTCGTCCTGCAGAGCCTTGCCAATGGCACGGTCGGCATTGTCCACGTCCTTCAGGCGTACATCACCGCTCCAGGCAGCGTAGCGCTGCTCGAGACCGGATTGCTGGTACGGCGTCAAGGGCACGATCCTCAAGTCGTCGCGCAGCGCAGACAGCTCTTTTTCCCGCTCGTCGATTTCGCGCCGGGCGGTACGCAAGTTGACTACTTCCTCGTTCAGGTCCTTGCCGGCCTGCTCGACCAGTACATGCTGTTGGCGCAAGTGCTCGTCGATTTGCTGCAGGGTGGCGTTGCCGTCGCGCAGGGCGTGCAGTTGGCGATCGATGGCTGCGATGCGGTCTGCAAGCGGCAATACATCCACTTCTTGCCATTGCAGGTTGACCAGGGTCTGGCACTTCAGTACGCGTGCCGCTTGCGCTTGGCGTTGCCCGCGCAATGCGTCGAGCTGATCCTGCAGCTGCGCATTGTGTTGCTGCAGCTGGTGGGCTTCCTTCTCGTAGAGAGCAAGCTTATCCCGATTGTCGAAGCCCAGCATCCAATGCTGGCGTGCATCCACGTTGCTGCGGTCGTCTTTTTCGTGGCGACTGCGGTTGTGTTTGATCTGGCCTTCGCGCGTCAGCGCACGCTCACGCGCCGCGCGGAAGGCACGGAGGGAGTCGACGCATTCGTAGTCGAAGCGCTGGCGCAGTTCTGCCTGTAGCCAGTCGGTGAAGCCGTTCTCCTTGACCCTTACCTTCAGCACCAGCGAGTTTGCCTGCAAGGGACGGGGCGTCGTCGCTTCGCTACGCAGTGTGCGGTAATAGACCAGCTTGCGGCCCAGGTTGGCCTCGTTGACATAGGCGGAAACGGCGGCGTAGTGGTTCTCGCTAACAAGAATGGACAGGGCAAAGCCATGTAGTACCCGCTCGATGGCGCCGCGCCATTTCGCATCTTCCGGCTTGACCTCGATAAGTTCCCCGACGAAAGGCAGGGCCGCTTCCGCGATGCCGATCGCCTGCGCAAGCTGGCGGCGCAGATCAAGCATTGGCGCCGGGATGTTCGAGGGCTGGCGGCGCAAGGAAGCCACTTCGTCATCGATTGTAGAACGCTGCCGGCGTACATCGTCCAGTTGACGTCCCAGTTCCAGCATCGTGTCCTGCTGGCGGTCCTGGTCCTGCCAGGCTTCGATTTCCTGTCGCGCGGCCCCGAGCATGTCGGCAAAGCCCTGGGGCGTAGAGCGGAACTCCCATCCTAGTGCCTTGCTGGCTTCGACCGCCTGCGTACGTTTTCGCATGCGTTCGTCACGCTGGCTTTGGAGCGTGGCCAACTGATCCTGAAACGACTCGATCTGCTCGCCCCCAGCCTCGCGGCGCTGGCGTTCCAGATCACGCAGCGCCGCAGTGCGGTTGTCCAGCACGCTATGTTGACGTTGGACCTTACCAGCCAGACCCTCTGCCTCGATCCGTCGGGCCTCGATATGCTCGGTGAGCAGGCGTATGCGCAAGCGCTCGCGGTAGCTGTGCATGCCTTCGACGAGCTCGTACAGGCCATTACGCTGTAGCGCGAGCGATTCCATGTGCTGATGACGGCTGCGCGCTGGCGCCAGGATCTGCACCTGCTCTCGTGCGGTGACGACGGCCTGGTGCGCGGCATTGAGTTCGCCGAACTCGCCCACCAATCGGTCCGCGACGTCGAAGGTTTGGGGCTTGTCCAGCATGAAATCGCGCAGGAAGGCATTCAGGTCGCCCACGTTCTTGGCCGATTGGGTCTTGTGCAGCAGGCGCAGGGCCATCTCGTTGTCGATGCCGAGCAGGCGGCAGAAACGTTCGCTGTAAGGAGCGAAATCATCCCGCATGAAAGCGTCGGGAAACTGTTGCTTCAGCTTGCGCACGTCGAAATTGTCGCTGCCGAAGTCACCCAACTCGCGCAGGTCGAAGGGCCGTTCCAGGATCAGGAAGTAGCGCTTGACGTCGGTATTGCCATTGGCGTTACCGCGTACCCAGAACAAGCGGACCAGCACCACATGCTGCCCGGCGGCATTCGCATAGTGCAGCGCAGCCGCCGACCATGTGGTGCCGGTGCGCAGGTAGCGCACTGCGGATTCACCGGAAGCACTGTCGGTCTGTGCGGTCCAGGCCCCACGCACATAGCTGACCAGGTTGCGGTCGCGGCCGGCCCGGTCGGCTTCGCGCGCCGCCGCATTGAAGTCGACCCATTTAGGCGGCACCAGCATCGCCGATAGGGCATCGAGCAACGTGGACTTGCCGGCGCCCGAGCGGCCGACAATCAGAAAACCGCGCGCGCTGAAGGGAATGTCGTGCAGGCCGCTGAAGGTTCCCCAGTTATATACCTGCAGGCGTGTCATGCGAAACTGTTCGTCCGCGCCGATTCTTGCCATCTTCGAGGCGCCCATCGTCACTCTTCCTCGTCCAGGTCCAGTGGCTGTCGGGCCAAGGCAGGCAGCTCGCCTGCCGCCATGCGCTCGTACAGCGCTGTCAAGGCGATGATTTCTTCCGCCGAGAACAATAGCTTGAGCGTTGGCGAGACCTCGAAGCGGTCTTCGCTCCCGCGCAGTTTCTGCAGGATATTGTGCTTCTTGACCTTTTCGATCGAGGCATTGATGCGCTTGACGAAACCGGCGCGGTCAGTGCTTGCCGAACGCTCGTACAGCATCAGGTTCTCAGCAATTTCATCGCGTGATACCACCGCGCGGTCACCGTGTGACGCTGCCTGTGTCAGGCGTTGGCGCAGGAATAGCAGCAGCACCGAGTCGATGAAAGTCAGATGTGCGCGCCGCAGCAGGATCGGCACGTCGAGCTCCTCGGTCGCGACCTGGCTGGTGAAGGCAACCTGCATGTCGCGGTCCAGCACCAGGTCGAGGAACAGTTCGGACAAGCGGCGCCGGATTGCCTGCTCGTCGCGCAGCAGGACCGGCCATAACCTGGCATGTCGTCGCCCATCCAGCGATGGACCGGACAACAATTGCACCAGTGCGCGACGGGTATCGAGTGGCAGCTCGCCCGTATCACCTGCGAACAGCGCGCCGGCGGGCAGGTCGGGGGCACTCGCCGCAGGTAGCGAGCCGTGCTCGAATGTCGCTTCAGGCTGGTCCAAGGTGACTCTCCCTCATGAAATAAATCAGCGGTATCTGGGCCTTGCGCGGCATATCGTCGCCGCCTATCCATGACACGGTCTCGCTGGTCTCCGCCATGATGCCATGACGCACGCCCAGGGCAAGCAGGCCTATCACGCTGCCCAGCCCTTGCTTGGCGGGACATTCCAGCAGCACATCGGCAATCGAGGCCTGCGAGCGTAGCGCCAGCACGGTACGGATATCGTCTTCCAGCGACCGGAAATCGATCTCTGATTGGGACACCAGTTCGCCGACCGCTTCGAGGTCGATCGGCGCGGCCTCGCCTTCAGCCATCTTGTCCGGCAGTGCCTGCAGCGCGGGATCATGCAACACCCATTGCGACAGCGACGCCAGCTTGCTGCTGGTGAGAGGAAGGGTGTATTGCAAGGCTTCCATGGCCTTCACCTCATCTTTCAGCGCCAGCGCAGCACGCTGCGCCTTGCGCAGCAGCTGGTTCAGCCGGCGCTGTTCGATGAATTCGCGGCTTTGCACGAAATGTTTCAGGCTGCGGGCGAACGATTGCAGGACGTCGTGTACCATGCCGCCCTGCTCCAGCAAGGTGCTTGTGAGGCGCAGCAGGAACCGGCGCTCGGACGCGTCCAGCGCAGTTACGTAATCGCGCGACATCAGCTGGTCCAGCGCATCGTCAAGGGTAGAAGACTGTATCGGATCTGTCAGCAAGCGCCAGAACGCCGAGAAAGTGCGGCCCGCCTCACTTTCCGAAATCAGGTCGATGCCGGCGAACAGGGAATCGAGCACGTCGCCACGGTTGCCGTCATGATCCATGATTCGCTCGCGCAAATCACGGTTCAAGTGCTCGAACTCGTCGCGCACACGGCGAAAGTCGCTTGCCAGATTGTCTGCCAGGGAGATGATCTCGCGCGTACGCTCCAGCGCCGCGCTGTCGGACAGGACTTGGAACGTTCCCTGCTCGACCGCTGCAATATCGCGCTCGATTCGCGCTTGCTCGATACGCAGGCGTTCAATGCGGCGGCTTTTGTCGGTGTCGGTGTCGTCGGCCAGCTTGCCGAGCGCCCCAATGACCAGGCTCAAGCGACTTTCGGTGGCAGAACTGTGGGGCCTGGCCAGACCGAAGGCGAAGCGGATGGCGTCGACGGTGGACGTGGCAAGTTCGTATGCTTCTTCGCGCGAACCAGCCGGAAAGCGGCGCTCGAGGTAGCCGTCGGCCAGCCAGCCTGCCACATACGCCTGTGCCGTTTGAGGCCAGTCCTCGCCGCGGTTGCGGAGTTCCTCGAGATCACGCTCGATGCGCTCATGCAGGACCGAGGCCGGTAGGCTGCGCTCGTTGTCGTAAAGATGGGCCTGAAGTAGCGCAATGACCGTCGGTCCGGTACCTGCTGCAAGCAGGCGCCACAGCGGCTGGGTGCGCAATTGACGGTAAGTCGCGAGGGACTTTTCGAATTTCATATCGTGAGCATTCGAAAGCAGTTGTTATCTTAGTAGAAAGTATTATTCTCGGGCTATACTGATCTTTTTGCTAGTTCAATCTCCAATGCCGCAAGCACTGCCAGATGGTCTGTATGACCAACTCCTGACGGATGACGTCATTGCAGAGTTAAGTCGAACTTTCCATAGCGATCACTACACGCTCAAGGATCTCGACGCTGGAAGTGGGCCACGACAACTGGCTGAAGCACTTGCCGAGCAGCTTGCCAGAGTGCTACAAGACATTGCTCCTCACGCCAGCAGTGATGCGGAGCCGGACAATAAAACTTCCCGGCTCCACGCCCAGCTGGACTTCGTCAACGCTGTTCTCGTCGATCTTCGAAAGCGTCTTGCAAGCCAGTATCCAGGTCAGAATCATGGGGCGGATATTCGACTGATCGCCGCACCGGCAAAAAGTTTGGTTCTTCACGGATTTCCGGGAAACGCGGCTTTGATCTTAAGGAAGAAGAAAGCACTATCCCGATAACCGTAGGCCATCCGCTTCATCACTTTAATGCGGTTATTGATGCCTTCCAGCTGGCCGGTGTGCATCGGCCAGCGCACTCTGGCCAGGATGCCACGCCAATACGGCTTCAGTTTGTCGGCAAATCGACGTAGCGGCTCGATACCACTGTCGGCCACCATGGCAA
>Ga0209023_10000373_pt1 | contig 71126 bp, 56 predicted proteins | sample LakOneMetagenome_FD_187468 | JGI IMG/M metagenome (GOLD analysis project Ga0209023, IMG submission 187468) | Freshwater and sediment microbial communities from Lake Erie, Canada (SPAdes) (version 2) | ecosystem: Environmental > Aquatic > Freshwater > Lentic | place: Lake Erie, Canada...
GACCCAGCGGTCGATCGCGCCGCTGAGGCGATAGTTCGATGCGCCACTGAGCGACCACTGCGAGCCGGAGAACTGCGGGTTCACCGATTCGGTCGCCATCGAGTTGTAGATGTTGATGTCGTCGCGCGCGATGTACCACGACTCGAACAGGAAGCTGATGCCGTCGCCGCTGGTGTGCGCGAGCTTCTGCTCGGGCACCTTCATGCGCTGCGACCATGCCGTGTTGCCGTTGGAGCCTTCGTTGCCGTCGCAATTGGCATCGAAGATCGACCCGCAACGTCCCCATTGGCCCGTTGCCGGGATGATTTCCGAACGCGGCCCCATGTCGCTCGGGCTGTCGTTGTTGCCGGTGCCGTAGGTGTCGCCGCAGCCGAGGCCGAGGGCATGGCCGGCAAACCCGCAGGTGCTGATGCAACCGGAATTGATGGTCAGGAACGCGTGTTTCACGCCCGAACGACCGATCTGCGAAATGCCGCCGTTCGCGTTGACGCGATACAGGTTCCAGATCAGGTACGGGTGCTGGTCGTTGTTGTACGGCGGGCTGTTGCCGCTGAACTTGGTGAACCATGCGACGTCGGCGGTATACAGCGCGTTGCTGGTGCCGAGCGGATCGCCGGGGATGGTCGACTGGTGCGTGCCATCGTTGACGTTGTTGCGCAACGTGGACGACGGTGCGAACGCGGCGGTGCCGCTGCCCGCCGCACCGCCGCAGCTCTGGCAGCCAACGGACTGCGTCGAGAAATTCTGCATGAAGAGGTCGGCCTGGTATGTCGCACCAGCGACGCCGGGAACCGAGGCACCGGGCCACGGATAGGTGGAGCAGGAGCGCTCCGGCTCGATGCCGCCGCCCTCGATGTTGACTTCGGTGTTCATCGCGAAATCGCCGAGCTCCCAGCCATCGGCTTCGGGGGCGCCGATCCGGCTCGCGAGCGCGGGCATGATGCGCAGGTCCGCCGCACGCACGGCGAGCGTGCGGTTGCTGTCGGCCAGTTCGAACATTATGCGATCGGTGAAGAACCACACCTTGCCGTCGCTGGAAACGAGGTCGAGGATGTTCGGGTTGCCGGCGCGCACGCGCAGCGTCGCGTCCCGCAGGTCGATCGTGCTGCCGTCGCGCAGGCCCAGCACGTAGCCGCCACTCATGCGAAGCGAACCGCCGTTGAATTTCTGCAGCGCCGCGTTGCGCACGCTGAAATCGAGGCCGCCGGCTTCGCGCAATGCGAACCACTCGTGTGCACGCAGGTCGGTCTGGCGCAACTGCCCGGTACGCGACTGGATGCTGATGCCAAGGTTCTGCATCAGGTCGACATTCCAGCGCACGCCCATCGACCCGCCCCAGGCGGACCAGGACTGCGTGCCCTTGGTCGAGGTTGCCGACGCGCGATCCGTGATCCCCGCACTCGCACTCGCACTCGCACTCGCACTCGCACTCGCCGCGCACGCGAGCGCAACGCCCATGCACAACATCAGTCGCTTCATCGAATTCACCCCAAGGTTGTCGGTTCGGCGTTCCGCGAATGGAACGTCGTGGCCAGTCAGCGGTCGGCGATGCGCGTCCATTCGAACGTTCGCCGGCCCTAGCGTCCGAGGCGCAATTGGCAAATGTATCACCCCGGGTCCGTCCATGTTTTTGCGGCGCAGCAGCACGCCGTGGGCGCTCAAGGCGTGGTTGCCGCGCCGACCTGCATCAGTTCAGGCGGCGATTTGCCATAAAACGAGACGGTGGCCCCATCGAAGGCGTCGGCGAATATCCGGGTGCCTCCGAGCGCGCCGCTCCAGAGGTCGTACATGTACTGCCCGCGCGTGCTCGCCTGCGGCCCGACCGTGAACGGCCGTCCGGGGCCCGCCGCGCACATCGTGTTCTCAGCGGGCGTCGCGTTCGCCGCCGATTCGTCGCGCAGGAACTCGATGTACTCGCGACTGGAGGTCTGGTAGTACAGCCGCGCCGTCGCCGTGAACGGACCGGTTGCACCCGCGGGAACCAGCAGTGCGTAGTCGATCGTGTCGTAGTTGACCAGGATGCCCGACCCCGGCGAGGTCTCCGGGTAGGTCGCCGCGACCGGCCTCAACGTGTAGCCGTTCGGATCAGCGACGGTGGCTGGCTGGAATCCGAGCGGCGGAATGCGGTTGTCCTTCGCGATGCAATCGTTCAGCACGAAATGGAACATCGCCTTGCCGGCGCCGTCCTCGACATCGCAGCCGCCGGTCCCGTTGTGGTTGAAGATGCCCTGCAACACTTCGTAGACGCGAGCCTGCGCGTCGATCGCCAACGTCGCGCTCGCTCGGTCGTAGGCGCCGCTCTCGAACACCAGCCCACCGTTCGCATCGCGCACCTGCAGGTTCACCCACATGCGCCTGCCTTCGCTGTAACCACTGGGCAACTTGTGTCCGCTCAGGTTGGTGACCTTGACGCGAACCGCCATCGATCCGGGGGTGGCACCGACGGGGGGCGTGTACGCCGGGATCGTCGTTGCGACGGCGGCCGCATTCGTCAACAAGTTGCGCGCCCACGCGATCGTCTGGTCGTACGACGCCGTGCGGTTCGGTCCGCCGTTCGCGACGATGCCGGCGGCGTATTGGCCCTTGATGATCCCGGGCACCCAGGTATTGCCGCCGGCGAAGGCGTGCACGGGAAGATTGCCGGTCCGGTTCGACCCGCCCGCACAGGCGCTGGCGTTCGGGTCCATGCTGTCCGGCATGTGGCAGGCCTGGCAGGTCTGCTGCGGCGCTTGCGCATACTGGCTCTGCTGCCACTCCGCAAACGTGCGCTCGATCGGGAACGCGAGACCGGTATCGTTGCCATTCGCAAGCTTGAGCGTCTTCAGTGGACCGCTGACCGTGTCGGGCGAGCTGACGTTGTGGCAGACGCCGCAGATCTCGCTCTGCGTGTGATAGGGGGAATGTTCCCAGGCGTGTGGCGGGGCATTGCCACCGGAGGTGTAGTCGTACGGCCCGCGTCGACATGGTTCGAAATCGCCGGAATTTGCGCACGCCGCATCGTCGATCCAGGCATTGCCGTTCTCGAGATAACCGGGCTCGCTGTTCGGTCCCTGCGGCATCAGGCGATGGCAGAAATGGCAGTTCAGGCCACCGAAGTCCGAGTCGAGGTCATCGGCCGAGTCGTAGGTGCCGGACAGCAGGCAACCGGCACTGCCCTGCGCGACGTCGTTGTCTGGATTGCCGAACCCGACTTTCACCACGTGCCCGCCATACCAGCCGCGCGACGTGTGGCAGCGCAGGCAAAAGTCGCCGGAGCCGGGCACGTCATGGTTCGCGATGTCGAGCGCGGCCCAGAACAGCGGGTCGCGCGTCGCGTTAGCCATCATCGAACCCGCCCAGGTCGGGTAAGGTCGAAAGGTGGTTTGCGCAGGGCTGCTGCCCCCATGGCAGCCGCTGCAGTTGTCGGCAAAAATCAGGTCGCTGAACAAGCCAGGCTGGGTACCGTGCGGCGTGAAGTCGACCGCTGCTGCGCCGCCCGGCGACAGGCGCTGGGCAAGTTTCAACCACGCATCATCGGCGGCTCGCGCGTCGCGGACGAGCGTGCCGGACAGGAGAAGGATCGCAACGGTCGACCAGAGGAAGTGCAGTTTGCGCATGGCTTAGCGATGTCGTGGAGTGGCTCGGTGCGGCGCTGCCGGTCCGATGAGGTCAAGCGTATACGATGGCGCCTTCCCGGCCGTTGTTGCCGCTCCGTCCATCTGCACGCGGCGCGCCGTCGGCGGCACATTCGCGACGAATTCGAAGTGATGGAGCATTCCCCAGCCGAGGGTATTGGCTGGATCGGCCGCCGTCCAGCTTAGCGCATCGCCGCTGGCCTTTGCCGTCCAGTCGTTGCCCGCGTCGCCATCCGCATCGTCGAAGCGCAGCGACGTGGCGACCACGCCGCGGGGCAACGGCACCATGAAACGGCCGAATCCGCGATGGTCGAGCAACTTCACGTCGGGCTCGCTCGCGTGCGCGGGATCCACGCGTACCTCTGCATAATCGAAGTTCATCAGCGCGTACTCGTAACGCCAGCGACCATCACCGAGCGCGGTCACCTTCGCCGCGACACGTGCGCGCCCAAGCGGCGTCGACAGTTCCGCGTTGCGTGCCGTGTCGGATGACGCGACGGGATCGATCCAGCGATTGATCACCGGTCCGAGAAAGAAATCGTGCGGCGGCGCCTGCGCATCGACGAGTTCGACGCGCCAGTTGGCGCCTTGCTTCGCCAGGCGGATTTCGCGATGTCCCATCGTGTTGTAGATGTCGACGTCGTCGCGGACGACGTACCAGTATTCGAAGAAGTAGCGCGCACCGGTCGAGAGGGGCGGCAGCAGTTCGGCCTCGTCGACGGTAAGGCGGTAGCGGTACAGGTCCTGTGCACCGCTGCCGGCATCCATGCGGCCATCGCAGTCGTGGTCCCAGATCGAACCGCAGCGCGCCCAGATTCCCTTGAACGGAATGATTTCCGCACGCGGGCCAAGGTTCTGCTCCGCATTGCCGCTGCCATTGTCGTTGCTGCTCGACGAGTAGATGTCCTCGCAGCCGGGCCAGAACACGTTGCCGGACTTGCATCGGCAATGCTCGTTGATCGAGAAGAACGCGTGTTTGACGCCGGACGCGCCAATCTGCCGGATGCGTCCCTCGCGATCCACGCGATAGAGGTTCCAGATCAGGACCGGATGCTGGTCGTTGCCGTACGGCGGATGATTGCCGCTGAAATGACCGTACCACGCGACGGCGGTCTGCCCGACATTACGCAGGCTCGCATCGGTTCCGAGCACGAGCTTGCCATTCGTGCTGCTGGCAGTGCACGCACCTCCGTCCGGCAGCGGAGGCAAGCCGCAGCGCGGCGCATAGATCGAATCCCAGAATCCGCTCAGGTTGGAGTAGCTGAGCTGGATGTCGGTCACGAGCCCCGGTCGCGGCCATGGCGCATCGCATTGCCCGCCCGCTATCGCATCGGCAGCGGCCGCGGGCGCGAACGCGCGGAACGCGAGCGTGCCGATCACCTGTCCGGCCAGGCGCGGCAAGCCCAGCGTTGCGGCGAACTGCGGTGACAAGCGCAGATCCATCTGCCGCATGGAGAATTCGGGCGGCACGCCTTTGCTGAACTCGTGATGCGCGTGGTCGGCCGTGAGCCACACCTTGCCGTCCGCGTCCGCGACCTCGATGCCCATCGGTACGCCATCATCTGCACGGAGTTCGAAACCACGCAGGTCGACGATGCCGCCGGCATGCGCGAACACGACACCGCCGATGAATCGCAGCCGGCCGCCGCCGAGGCCAACCGTCACGCCGTCGCGCACGACCACGTCGAGACCATCGCCCGGCCGCGCATTGAATCCGGCCGTCGCATAGCGCACGCCCGCCTTGCCCTGCACCGGTTGCCGGGCCTGCTCGAGTGCATCGAGGCGCAACCCGCTCGAAACCAGCGCGTCGGGATTGAACGCGAACTCCGCCACGCCGCCGGCCACCTGCACCGCCCCTGGCGCGCCGGCGAGCGCGCTCGAAGCGATCGCCAGGCTCCAGAGAAGAACGACCCACCGCCTTGGCAACATGCGTTCGTGAGACTCCCGGGCTTGCCCTTGCCGGTGGCACAGGACTGGATGCGATGGCGTGACGCATGCGTCCGCCGGATCAACGCACCAGTCAAGGCTGGCGCGAGGCCTATCGTACGCGTTAGCGTTCCCCAATGAATGTCAGACCGTCGCTGCACGCAAGCCTGGAGCGCATCGCCGAGATGATCGGTGCCGGTCGGCCCGACCTTGCCGCGACCGAGGCCGCGCAGGCGCGTGCGCGTGCGCCGCGTGAAAGCGAGGCCGCGCGCCTGCACGGCATTGCACTGTTCCAGCTCGGCCGACTCGATGAAGCGCTCGCCACGCTCGAGCACGCGCTAGCACTCGCGCCGCAGTCGGTTGAAGTGCTGTGCAACCTTGGTAGCGTGAATCTCGCTGACGGCCGCATCGAGGCGGGACTGGCGGCGTTCGAAAGCGCGTTTCGTATCGCCCCCGAGCATCCGGCCGTGCTGAACGGCCTCGGCAACGCGCGTCGCGCGCGCGGCGACGCGATCGGCGCGCGCGATGCCTATGCCGCGGCGACGCTCGCGCAACCCGATCACGTTGGCGCGTGGTGCAACCTCGCCGCGGCGCAACTCGCCGTCGGCGAGGCACAAGCGGGTGAAGTCAGTGCTCGCCGCGCCATCGCCCTCGCGCCGGGCTATCCAGAGGCACTGTTCGTGCTCGGCCACGCACTCGCCGCCCAACATCGCCATGCAGAGGCCGCCTCAGCGTATGCGACCGGCGAACGCAGCGCGCCGAACGACGCGCGTTTCCCGTACCAGCGCGGCTTGATGGCCGAGGAGCAGAAGCAACTCGCACCTGCCGCCGCGGCCCATGCGCGCGCGCTCGCGCTCGATCCTTCGCTGGATGCGGCGCTGTCGCAACTGGTGTTCCTGCGTCGCCAGCTGTGCGACTGGAGCGGACTCGACGCATTGTCGGCGCGCTTGCGCGCGCGCGTAGCGGCTTCTGCACACGGCATTTCGCCATTCGGATTCCTGGCCGAGGACGCTGGCGCGGCCGCACAACTGCATTGCGCACAAACGCATGCGAAACGCATCGCGTCGCAAGTCGCACCGTTGCTGGCGCGACGCCACGTGCGGACGCGCATCGGCGATGGACCGCTGCGCCTCGGTTTCGTCGCGAACGGATTCGGAAACCACCCGACCGCCTTGCTGGTCGTCGCCTTGTTCGAGGCGTTGCGGACGCACGACGTGCGTCTGCACCTGTATTCGACCGCACCCGACGACCGCAGCGCGCTGTTGCAACGCGTGCGCGCCACCGCGCACGTCTGGCGCGATGCGTCGGCGATGGCCTCCAGGATGCTCGTTGACAGCATCGACGCCGACGCAATCGACATCCTCCTCGACCTCGACGGCTATTGCAGCGGCGCGGTGCCGGAGGTGTTCGCGCTGCGTCCGGCACCGCTGCAGGTCAACTGGCTCGCCTACCCCGGCACGCTCGGCGCGCCGTGGATGGACTACGTGATCGCCGATCGCAGCGTGCTGCCGGAGTCGCTCGTCGCGCAATTCTCCGAACAGGTTGCGTGGTTGCCGCGCTGTTTCCAGCCGTCGGATTCGACTCGCAGCGTCGGCGTCCCGCCCGCGCGCGAGGCCTGCGGCCTGCCCGCGAGCGGCGTCGTGTTCGCCTGCCTCAACAACAGCTACAAGATCAACCCGGCGAGTTTCGAACGCCTGCTCGCGGTGTCGCGTGAGGTGCCGGGCTCGGTGCTGTGGTTGCTGTCCGCCACCGGCGACGCTGACCAACGGCTGCGCGAGGAAGCAGCGCGCCGCGGCTTCGACCCGGCACGACTCGTGTTCGCGCCGAAGCTGCCGCATTCCGACTACCTCGCTCGCTATCGCCACGCCGACCTGTTCCTCGATTGCACACCGTACGGCGCGCATACGACGGCTTCGGACGCGGTCTGGGCGGGATGTCCGGTCCTGACCGTCGCCGGATCGGCGTTTGCATCGCGCGTCGCGGCAAGCATCAACCACCACCTCGGCTTGCCCGAGCTGAATGCGCGCGACGACGCCGGGTTCATCGCAATGGCTGTCCGTCTTGGCCAGGACGCCGCCGCGCGCGACGCGTTGCGCAGGCAGCTTGCCGAATGTCGCGAGCACAGCGGCGTATTCGACATGCAGGGCTACGCGCGAGACTTCGTCTTGCTGCTGCAACGCATGGCCGAACGACACCGCGCCGGACTGCCGCCGGCGCAACTCGATTGACGCGCGAAACGACGGCATTGCACCCGCATTCGTCCGCGCGGATCCGCGTCCGCCGCTTTGCTTCGGAAAGCCGAAGCGCTAGGCTCGCCGCATGACTGCCCAAAGCCGATTCGTGCCACTGACCCTCTGCGTGCTGACAGTGTCCGACACGCGCACGCCGGACAACGACAGCTCCGGTGACTATCTCGCTCTGTCGCTCGGCCAGGCCGGGCACCGCCTGCATGAAAAACGCATCGTGCGCGACAACCGCTACGCGATCCGCGCGCTCGTCGCGCAATGGATCGCCGACGAGGACGTGCACGGCGTGCTGGTGACCGGCGGCACGGGCTTCACTGGCCGCGACTCCACTCCGGAAGCGCTCGCCCCGCTGCTCGACAAGGAGATGCCCGGCTTCGGCGAGATGTTCCGCATGCTCAGCTACGAGGAAATCGGCACATCGACGATGCAGTCGCGCGCGTTTGCCGGTCTGGCGAACAACACCTTCGTGTTCTGCCTGCCGGGCTCCACGTCGGCCTGCCGTACCGCATGGGAAAAGCTCATCCGTGCGCAACTCGACGCGACCACGACGCCATGCAATCTGGCTGGGTTGATGCCGCGCTTGCGCGAAACCTGAAGGGCTGAGGGCTGAGGGCTGAAAAGCATCGCTGCTGAAGCCCGCTCCCTCAGAAGACAGTTGCTCCTGCATGCAGCCGCAAAGGAGAAGCCCTTGAAGAAGAAGAAATACGCCAACGCCATCGAAGACCACTACGACGACCTGCTGAACCTGCAACGCTGGATCATCGCCAGCGGCCAGCGCGTGATGATCCTGTTCGAGGGGCGCGACGCCGCAGGCAAGGGCGGCGTGATCAAGGCGATCAGCGAACCGCTCAACCCGCGCTACACGCGCATCGTCGCGCTGCCGAAACCGGACGAGCGCGAGGCCACGCAGTGGTACTTCCAGCGCTACGTCGAACACCTTCCCGCGGCTGGCGAACTCGTGCTGTTCGACCGCAGCTGGTACAACCGCGCCGGCGTCGAGCGCGTCATGGGGTACTGCACCGACGCGCAGTATCGCCAGTTCCTCGCCGACTGCCCGGCATTCGAGAAGCTGATCACCGGCGACGGCATCCTCCTGCTCAAGTACTGGCTCGCGGTAGACCAGGAATACCAGGAACAGCGCTTCGCCGAACGCGCGAGCGATCCTCTCAAGCGGTTCAAGATTTCGCCGATCGACCTCAAGGCACGCGAGCAATACGCCGCCTACGGCAAGGCGCGCGACGTGATGCTGAAAGCGACGCACACCTCCTGGGCGCCGTGGGCCGTCGCGGACTTCAACGACCAGAAGCGCGGTCGCCTCGACGTGATCGCGCACCTGCTGAAGCGCCTGCCGGAGCGCGCCGCCCCCGACAAGCCGCTGAAGCTGCCGAAGCTGAAGGAGAAGCCTGCTACGGAGCGCCTCGTCGACCAGCGCCTCTGGATTCCGAGAAGCTGATCGAGCGAAGGCTGAACACGGAGCGTACCGAGCACACGAAGGGATCGTACCGGATCCGGCATCGACCACCGACAGCGCCAGGCGATGCTCGATGAGTTCGCAGGACGAGAAAAGCAAAAGGGGCGCAGTGCATGCGCCCCTTCCATGTTCTTGCTCCGGTTGCGCCCTGTGTCTCGACCCAGGGCGTGCACGTCACGGGCGGCGTTCGAGCTCCGGGTTCTCCCGCGAGACCGGCATGAGGTCGGACTTCGACACGCCGAGCCAGTACAGGATCGGATTGGCGAAGAAGATCGACGACAACGTGCCGATCACGATGCCGATCAGCATCGTCAGAGCGAAGCCGTGCACCGCCGGACCGCCGAAGAAGTACAGCGCGGCCATCGCGATGCCGGTCAGCACCGAGGTCATGATCGTTCGCGACAGCGTCTGGTTGACCGCCTTGTTGAGGATCTCGTACGGCTCCGCCTTGCGGGTCATGCGGAACAACTCGCGCACGCGGTCGAACACGACGACCTTGTCGTTGATCGAGTAGCCGATCACCGCCAGCAGCGAGGCGAGCACGGTCAGGTCGAACTCCATGTGGGTCAGCGCGAAGAAGCCGACGGTCAGGATCGTGTCGTGGATTTCGCTGGCGATCGCCGCGATCGCGAAACGCTTCTCGAAGCGGATTCCGATGTAGATCATGATGCCCAGCATCACGAACACCGCCGCGACGATGCCGTCGTTGCGCAGCTCCGCACCCACGGACGAGCCAACCAGGGCCGGATGGGCCTTCATCGACACGTCTGCCCGCTGCGCCTTGAGCGCCGCGATCACTGCAGCACCAACCTGTTCGGCATCCTTGTGGTCGGCCTGCGGTTGCAGGCGGATCGACACTTCCTTGGCGCCGCCGACGCTCTGTACCTGCGCGCTGTGGAAACTGCCGGTTTCGAGTGCGCTGCGCACCTGGTCGATCTCGATCGGTTGCTCGTACTTCGCCTCGACCAGCACGCCGCCGGTGAAGTCGAGCGCGTAGTTGAGACCACGCGTCGCGACCAGGCCGATCGAGATCAGCACCAGCGCGGCGGACAGGATGATGCTGACCTTGCGCCAGCCGAGGAAGTCGATATTGCTGTTGGGATTGAACAATTCCATGGACTTTTCCTCAGGCCGTCGCGCCGCTGGTGTAACCGCTGCCGATCGACAGACCCTTGAGCTTCTTGCGGCCGCTGTGGATCAGGTTGGTGATCGCGTGGGTCACCGTGACCGAGGTGAACATCGACGTCAGGATGCCGATGAACAGCGTCACGCCGAAGCCGCGGATCGCGCCGGAGCCGAGCGTCATCAGCGCGAGCGCGGACAACAGGTGGGTCACGTTCGCGTCGAGAATCGTCGCCCATGCCTTGTCGTAACCGGCGCGGATCGATGCGAGCGGGGTCGATCCGTTGCGCAATTCCTCGCGGATGCGCTCGCAGATCAGCACGTTCGCGTCGATCGCCATGCCGAGGGTCAGCACGATGCCGGCGATGCCGGGCATGGTCAGGGTCACGCCGATCGCGCTCATCACGGCCAGCAGCAACACGAGGTTGAAGAACAGCGCAATGTCCGCTATCAGGCCGAACAGCCAGTAATAGAACGCGACGAACAGCAGCACGGCGGCGAGGCCCATCAGCACGGCCCGGATGCCTTTCTCGATGTTGTCCTTGCCGAGGCTCGGGCCGATCACGCGCTCCTCGACGATGTCGATCGGTGCGGCAAGCGCACCGGAGCGCAGCAGCAACGCGGTGTCCGACGCTTCCTTGTTGCTGGACAGGCCGGTGGTCTGGAAGCGGTTCGAGAACACGCCGCGGATGCTCGCGACGCTGATCACCTCCTCGGTGATCTTGGTGCTGCGCACTTCCTTGCCGTCGATGATCTTCGTCTCCGGCGTGCGTTCGATGTACAGCACCGCCATCGGCTTGCCGACGTTCTGGGTGGTGAAGTCGAGCATCTTGCGTCCGCCGGTGGCGTTCAGCACGACCGACACCGCCGGCGTGCCGCTCTGCGGATCCGGCGCGCTGGAGGCATCGACCATCTCGTCGCCGCTGACGATGATCTTCTTCTTCAGCAGGATCGGCACCGGCTTGCCGTCGGCGCCGCGCTCGCGCCTGTAGTAGAGCTTGGAGTCGGGCGGCACCTGGCCGGTGCGCATCGCGTCGTACGGGCTGCCGTTCTCGTCGACGGCGTGATATTCGAGGGTCGCCTGCGCGCCAAGCACCTTCTTCGCCTCGGCGGTGTCCTGCACGCCCGGCAGTTCGACCGCGATGCGCGTCTCGCCCTGCTGCTGGATCAACGGCTCGGCCACGCCGAGCGCATTGATTCGATTGCTCAGGGTGGCCTGGTTCTGGCGGATCGTGTTGAGCGCGATCTCGCGGATCTTCTCCGGTTTCACGTTCGCGTTCAGAGTATAGGAGTCGCCGACCTGGCTGCCGTTGGAGACCACGACGTCGGGCACCTTCGACTGGATTGCACTGAGCGACGCATCACGATCCTCGCTGCTGCGCAGTTGCACGACGACGCCCTGCGGGCCACGCCCCACCGACTGGTAGCGGATGTTCTTGTCGCGCAGTGCTGAACGGATGTCGTCGGCATAGCGCTGCAACTGCTTCTCGACCACCTCTTTGTCGTCGACCTCCAGCAGGAAATGCACGCCACCCTGCAGGTCGAGCCCCTTCGGCATCTCGCGCGCGCCGATCGCGCGCAACCAGTTGGGTACGGTCGAGGCGAGGTTCGGCGCGACGACGTAGCGGTCGCCGATGGCGCTCTTGATCTTCTCGAGCGCAAGGGACTGCACATCGGCCGAATTGACCCGCGCGAGCAGTGTGTCCTTCTCGATCGCGACGCGGTCGAACGGCAGCTTCTCCTTTTCGAGGACGCCCTGGACCTGTTCCTTGAGCGCCTCGTCGATGGTGCCGCCGCGGTTTGCGGTGACTTGCACCGCGTACTGCTGAACGTACAGGTTCGGAATGCCGTAGAGCACGCCGAGCAGCAGCACGACGACCACAAGCGCGTATTTCCAGCGGGGAAAATCGTTCATAGGCTCTTTATTGGCAGTGCGGTCATGGCTGACCGCTTCTTGATGGTGTGATCAGGACAATCGCACCAATTAACTCGCTTTGAGGGTGCCTTTCGGCAACACGGCAGACACCGCGTCGCGGCGCAGCTTGACCACGACGCCGGGGGCGACTTCGAGCGCAACAAACTGCTCGCTGATGTCGTCGATGCGACCGAGCAGGCCGCCGTTGGTCAGCACTTCGTCGCCCTTGTTGAGCGCGGCGACCATCGCGCGCTGTTCCTTCGCGCGCTTCATCTGCGGGCGGATCAGCATGAAGTAGAAGACGCCGAACAGGATGATCAGCGGCAGGAACGACATGATCGGGTTCGGCGCCGCGGCCGCTCCGCCAGCCGCCTGGGCATGTGCGCTTGCAATGAAGAAATCCATGGATGCTCCGGAAGCAACAGGTTGGACGGATCGGCGCGTCGCTGGCGTCCGGCCCGGTCAAAAGGCCGCCGATTATGCCATAGGCAAGGCCGAGGGCTGTGGGGTGAGCGCCGGACTCATCGCAGGACGGAAGTTTTTTGGTCGAAATCGACCTCGAAACCCGGTTTCCCGGCTCTCAGCCCTCCGCCCTCAGCGTTGCCCTCAAACCATAGAACTCCGCCACGAACTCGGCGAGGCGTCCTGCCGCGACCGCGTCGCGCAGGCCCGCCATCAGTTCCTGGTAGTAGTGCAGGTTGTGGATCGTCGCAAGCATCGGCCCGAGCATCTCCCCGCAGCGGTCGAGGTGGCGCAGGTAGGCACGGCTGAAGCCGGAGCGGCAGGTGTAGCAGGCGCAGGCCTCGTCGAGTGGCCGCGTGTCGCGCTCGTACTCCGCGTTGCGGATGCGCAGGGTCCCTTGGCGCGTGAACAGGTGTGCGTTGCGCGCGTTGCGGGTGGGCATCACGCAATCGAACATGTCCACGCCACGCCGGACCGCCTCGACGATGTCCTCCGGTCGACCCACGCCCATCAGGTAGCGCGGCTTGTCCCTCGGCAGCAACGGCTCGGTTCGCTCCAGCGTCGCGTTGCGCTCGTGCTCGGGCTCGCCCACCGCGAGCCCGCCGATCGCGTAGCCGTCGAAGCCGATGCCGATCAGGGCCTCCGCCGAACGCCGACGCAACTCCGGGTACACGCCACCCTGCACGATGCCGAACAGCGCGTTCGGGTTGCCGAAGTCGTCGAACGCGCGACGCGAGCGCTCGGCCCAGCGCAGGGACAGTTCCATCGAGTCGCGCGCCTGCTTCTCGGTCGCCGGATACGGCGTGCATTCATCGAAGATCATCGCGATGTCGGAATCAAGCACATGCTGGATGCGCATCGATTCCTCCGGCGAGAGGAACACCTTCGAACCATCGACTGGCGAGGCGAACGTCACGCCCTGCTCGGTGATCTTGCGCTTGTGCGCGAGGCTGAAAACCTGGAAGCCGCCCGAGTCGGTCAGGATCGGCTTGTTCCAGCCGATGAAACGGTGCAGCCCGCCAAACTCGGCGACGACGTCCAGACCGGGCCGCAGAAACAGGTGGAAGGTGTTGCCGAGGATGATCTCGGCGCCGATCTCCCCCAGCGACTGCGGCGTCATCGCCTTGACCGAGCCATAGGTGCCGACCGGCATGAATGCCGGCGTCTCGATCGTGCCGCGTGGAAACGTGATGCGCCCGCGGCGCGCGGTGGCGTCGGTGGCGAGCAGGTCGAATTGCATCGAGGCGGGAATGGGGAATTGGGGAATGGGGAATGGTAGGTGCTGGTGACTCGAAGCGCACGAAATCCTTGCTTGACGATTCCCTGTTCCCGGTTCCCCGTCCCTACTCCCGGCTCTGCGGATACAGCAGCATTGCGTCGCCATACGAGAAAAAGCGATAGTGCTGCTCGACCGCGTGACGGTAGGCGTCGAGCATGAAGTCTCGTCCGGCGAAGGCCGACACCAGCATCAACAGGGTCGACTCGGGCAGGTGGAAGTTCGTGACCAGTGCGTCGACGCTGCTGATGCGGTAGCCCGGGAAGATGAAGATCTGCGTCTCGCCCGCGAACGGCGCGACCGCTCCGTCCTTGATCGACGATTCCAGCGCGCGCACGACCGTTGTGCCGATCGCGACGACGCGCCCGCCACGCGCACGCGTGCGCTGGATCTTCTCGACCAGTTCGGCGCCGACGTTGAGCCACTCGCGGTGCATCGTATGGTCTTCGAGGCGCTCGCTGCGCATCGGCTGGAACGTTCCGGCGCCGACGTGGAGGGTCACGAAACCGGTCTCGATCCCGCGCGCGGCGAGGCGTTCGAGCAGCGCGGCGTCGAAGTGCAACCCCGCCGTCGGCGCCGCGACCGCGCCGCTCGCGCGTGCGAACACGGTCTGGTAGCGCTCGTCGTCGGCGGTGCCGGCCTCGCGCTCGATGTACGGCGGCAGCGGCATGCGACCGAGCTTCAGCAGCACCTTCTCGACCGGCTCGACCGTCTCGAAGCGCAGCAGGAAGAACTCGCCATCGCGGCCGAGCACGCTGATCTCGCTGCCGTCGGCAAGCACGATGCGCCCACCGGCCTTCGGCTTCTTGCTGACGCCCAGCTGCGCGCGCGCCTCGTGGCTGCCGGTCACCCGCTCGATCAGGATCTCGACCAGGCCACCGCTCGCCTTGCGCCCGTGCAGTCGCGCCGGCAGCACACGCGTGTCATTGAACACAAGTAGGTCGCCCGGCCGCAGCAGGTCGACCAGTTCGGTGAAGCGTCGATCCTCGAGCGTGCCGCTGCGCGGATCGGCGACCAGCAGCCGGCTTGCGGAACGCTCGGCCAACGGCACCTGCGCGATCAGCTCGTGCGGCAGGTCGAAGTGGAAGTCGGACTTCTTCAAGGGAACGCCGGGCTGAAGGTTGCGATCGCGAATTATCGCCGCAGCGCCGCGATCCGTCACAGGGTTGGTTTGCCGACCGCGCGCGATGCGCGCAAGATGGACGTCGGGCGCATCCGCTGCGGCGTGCATGGCGGATTTCCAGGGGCTTCCGACATCGTGCACTTCACCGTGGTGGAGAATGGTCATGCAACGCTTGCTTGCGCTCGTCACTGCCTGCTTCCTGCTCGCCATGTTCGACGCACGGGCAGTGGACCTGCCCGTCTACACCGACGGCCTGCAGAACGGCTTTGACGACTACTCCTACGGAGGCGGCAGCAATCTCGCCAATGCCGCGCCAACCCACGGCGGCAGCGCGCTGTCGATCGCGTTCACCGGCAACGCCAGCTTCAACGCGATGGCGTTCCACCATGCGCCAGCGTTCGCGGCCGGCACGTATTCGGGCCTGCGCCTGTTCATCCATGGCGGCGCCTCCGGTGGCCAGCAACTGGCCCTCATCCTCTACCGTCCGGACGACACCACCACGGCGCCGTATCTGCTGCCCGCGGCCACCGCCAACACCTGGACGCAGATCGACGTCTCGTTCGCCACGCTCGGCTTCAATGACGCGTTCAATCGCATCGACCTGCAGACCGCCGGCGGGGTGCAGCCGATCATGTATGTCGACGATGTCAGCCTGATCGCTGCGGGCACGGGCGGACCGCAACCGGATTCGATATTTGCCGACAGCTTCGAGACGGAATACCTGCTCGTGCCGCAGTACGATGTGGCCGTTGGCGGCGGCAACGGCGGCGCCCTGCAACTCTTCACGCGCGTACCGGCGCCCGCGCCCGCGGCGCCTCGATTCGTCTACGCGGGGAGCGCCGAGCTGGCCTCGACGCATTCCATGAACACGGTTTCGATCGCGCCGGACGGCAATCTGTGGGCGGTCCACGCGCTGGCCGGACGCCTGGATCGCTACAACCGCAACGCTGTGTTGGCCGGCGGACTGGTTCCTTCCACGGGTCAGACCGATCTCGGATCATGCGGCAATGGCGACGTATTCGATCTGGCGTTCTTCGGCAGCAATGCCTATGTCACGCGCGGATTCGGCGTCCACCAGATCTGCCGCTACACGATTGCCGCGCTCAACGGCGGAGGCACGCCTGCGTCGACCCTGCTCGGCGACAACAACGTGCTTTCCACGCCGGTCGGCCTCGCGTTCGATGCGCAGGGCAAGCTCTGGGTCGGCAGCTATGACAACCAGACGATCGTGCGCATGGATCCAGCAACCGGGCACATCGACAAGAGCATCACCCACGCGACCATGACCAATTCGGAAGGGCTCGCGTTCGATGCCTTCGGCAGTCTCTGGGTCGGCAGCAACAACGGCCCGACCATCGCCGTGTACTCCGCCGCCCAGCTCGCCGCCGCCGGCCTCAACGCAACCACGGCGCCGCTGTACTCCATCGACACCGGCGGCACGCCGCACGCGGGCACACCCAGCGGCTACGTCGGTGGCCTCGCATTCGACAGTCGTGGCCAGCTTTGGGCCGGTTACGAATACTCACTGACGGTCGTCGGCTACTCGCTGGTTCCGACGGTCGGCGCCGGCGCCGTCACCGGCTACGCGGCGACGGCACTGGCGCCGCTTGCCAATGCCACCACCGATCCCGGTCGCGCCGGCATCGCGTTCTGGCCGCGACCGCCGACGTTGCATATCCACTGAGATACCCTCTTGCGAAAAATCCGCGCCGCGCGGAATGTTTCATCGAGGAGTCCGGCGCATCTCCGGACTCGCCTCGGCAAGCTCTCACAGCCAGCCTTTCTGCCGTGCGAGCCGATAGGCTTCGATGCGGTTACCGACGCCGAGCTTGCCGATCGCTTCGGAAAGATAGTTGCGCACGGTGCCCTGGGAAAGGTTCAGGCGTTCGGCAATGTCGCCGGCCGAAAGACCCTCGCCCGCGAAGCGCAGCACCTGGCGTTCGCGATCATTCAGCGGGTCGGCATCGGACCAGGCTTCGACCGCGAGTTGCGGATCGATCGCGCGCCCGCCGCGATGCACCTTGCGCAAGGCCTCGGCAAGCTGCTCGGCAGGCGCATCCTTGAGCAGGTAGCCGCCGACTCCGGCCTCGAGTGCGCGGCGCAGGAAGCCGGGGCGCGCGAACGTCGTCACGATCACCACCTTGCACGCGAGTCCGTGGCGCTGCACGCGCTGCGCGAGTTCGAGCCCGGTCAGTCCCGGCATCTCGATGTCGGTGACGAGCACGTCCGGCTTGAAGTGCTGCACGCCGCGCCACGCCTCTTCGCCGTCCGCGGCGGCGCCGACCACGTCGATGTCGGATTCGAGCTTCAGCAACGCGGACAGCGCGCCGCGCACGAGCGCCTGGTCTTCGGCAAGCAGCACGCGGATCACGGTTGAAGGGTCCTCGGCGGGCAATTTCGTGGGCGGGCGGACTGTAGCGCAAGTCGCCACCCCGATCCGGGTATCCGCGGGATCAGGCGAGTGCGTGCGCGGTTGCCGCCGCATCGGAAGATGGCAGCGGGATCGACGCCCGCAACCTCGTCCCGCGCCCGCGCGCCGACTCGATCTCGAGGCGACCATCGAGCAGGGCCAACCGTTCGCGCATCCCGCCGAGTCCGTTGCCGGGCACGATCACCCCGCCGACGCCGTCATCGAGGATGGCCAGGCGCGCCTCACCGGCTTCGACGACCATCTCCACCCGCGCCTGCGACGCGCGCGCGTGGCGCTGGATATTGGTGATCGCCTCGCGCAAGGTCAGCGCGAGCACGGTTTCCACCTCGGGCGGCAGCGTCGCCGTCGCAATCGCGTAGTCGAGGCGCACGTCACCCGATTCGAGCAGCAGGCGCGCCGATGCCAGCTCTGCAGCGAGACCGGCAGTACGGATGCCGGTAACCGCGCGCCGCACCTGACCGAGTGCATCGCGTGCGACGCGTTCGACATCGACGATCTCGCGGCGTGCCGCCAGCGGCTCCCGGTCGAACAGTTTCACGGCGAGTTCCGACTTCAGCGTGATCAGCGACAAGGTGTGTCCGAGCAGGTCGTGCAGGTCGCGACCGATGCGCTCACGCTCGGCCAGCGCCGCGAGTCGGCGCACTTCGTCGTGACTGAGCTTCAACTCGGCCTGACGCAGGCGCTTCTCGTGGTGGAAGTGGTTGGCGGCACCGATCGCAACCATCAGCATCGCGGTGACCACGACCGACAGCCCGACGAACCGCTCCGGCCAGGCGAGCAGCCACGCTTCGAGCGCAAACACCAGCGTTGCAGCGATGATCCATTTCAGCAACGCACGCAAGCCGACCCCGCTCGCACCCACCATCGCGCCGGCGTAGATGAGGTACGTGTTCGCACCGGTGTTCTGCGGCAGCAGCAGGTAGCCAAGCAGGGCGACGGCCATGGCATAGACCAGCTGGCGCCGCCCGCTGCGCAACTGCGCGAGAAAATACAGCGGCAGGAACACGAGCACGCTGGCGACGGTAAACCCCAGCCAGTACCGGCTCGCGCTGAAGTTCATGAACAGGAAACCGAGATAGAGCAGGCTCCACAGCGGCGCCCAGCCCTGCTCGGCCAGGCGCGCATGCAGTCGCGAGCGCAAATCCGCCAATGCGGTGTCGAGACGTCTCATGCCGGCTCCCTTCGTTCCGGTCGATGGATGCGGATCATAGGCCGGTCGCATTCACGCGTGCAGGCGCATCACCGCGAATGCGAGCAGAGCCATCAGGTACACGACGGCCGTCACGCGCAGGCGAGCACGCATCGAGCGCACGCTGGCCCCGTTCACCCGCGCACCAGGCGCCGGCGCGCAAGCAGGGCGAACAGCGCGGCGACCAGGGCGAGCGCAAGCACATGTGGCAGCAACGCTTCCCCTGGCGCCTGCCCGACGGCCGCAAGCGCCAGTCGGCCGAGGTGCCAGGCCGGCCACAACGGGGCCAGCTTGGTGATGAATGCGGGCAGCACGGCGAGCGGCATCCACAAGCCGGACAGGAACGACATCGGCAGATAGATCAGGTTCGCGATCGCCGGTGCCGCGCTGCCACCGACGAGGCTGCCGATGAAGAGCCCGATCGCACAGAAGGGCAAGACGCCGAGCAAGTCGAACGCCAACAGTGACAGCCAGGCCGAAAGCGGCAGCCGTACCCCACCGAGCGTCATCGAGATCACGGCGAGGATCGCGAAGATGATCGCCGCGAACAGCATCGCCATCGCCAGTTTCGACACGATGTAGGCGCCCGGCGGCATCGGCAATGCGCGCTTGAGGGTCAGCCAGCCGCGTTCGCGATCCGTCGCCACGGTGACGCCCAGACCGAACAGACCCGGGCTCATCACGCCGAACACGCCGTAGGTCGCCAGCAGATAGACGTTCGCCTCGAAGCCGCTGTGACTTCCGAACAGCACGGCGAACAGTACATAGAACATCGGCGGAAACAGCAGTGTCGGCAACACGAATGAAGGCGCGCGCAGCATGCGCAGGAATTCGTTGCGTGCTTCCAGTGCGTAGCAGCGCCACAGCGAAAACCGCGGCGCGGGCAATGCGAGCATGTTCATCAGGCAGCCTCCCGGGTGATCTCGACGAACGCCTCGGCGAGGCCGGCGCGCTGCACTTCCAGTTCGCTGACCGCGCTGTCCTCGAACAACAGCTGCCGCACGACGATCTCGGCGGCATCGGTCACGATTTCGATGCGCTCGCCGTCGCGACATACGCTGCGCACTTCCGGCCATGTACCAATCGCGGTCGCATCGAGCGCGCTGATGCAACGGATGCGGCGCTGGGTCACCCGGGCGCGGATCTGCTGCACGCTGCCCGCAGCGACGACGCGTCCACGCGCGAGCACGGCGACGCGATCCGCAAGCGCTTCGGCTTCCTCCAGATAGTGCGTCGTCAGCACTACGGAGCAACCTTCGGCGACGAGGTCGCGCACCGAGCGCCAGAGTAGTCCGCGCGCGTCGACATCGAGCCCGACCGACGGTTCGTCGAGGAAAAGCAGGCGTGGTCGACCGCAGATCGCCAGGGCGTACTGCACGCGGCGCTGCTGGCCGCCGGAGAGCCGGCCGTAACGCCGATCCATCAGACCTTCGAGGCCGGCTCGCCGCACGCAATCCTCGGTTGCGCGCGGGTCTGCGTAGTAGCTGCGCGTCTGCGCCAGCAGTTCGGCGACCTTCAGCGTATCCGGCATGCTCGCCGCCTGCAGCATCACCCCGACGTGGCGGCGCGTCGCCAGCACACGCGGCGACTGCCCGAACAGGAGCACCTCGCCCGCGTCAGGCTCGACCAGACCGAGCGCGGCCGCGATCGCCGTGCTCTTGCCGGCCCCGTTGGGCCCGAGCAACGCCAGCAATTCCCCGGCGCCGACCGCGAGATCGATCCCGTCCAGCGCGATTGTCGCGCCATAACGCATGCGCACTCCGTTCCAGCTCGCCGCGGCCGCCTGACTCATGGAACCATTCCTGCGTGGATTCATCGGGGCCACTTTAGGCGGAGTGCGAAAATCCCCACAGAATCAGCTATCAGGCCGTCTGCGTGACGACTGTCATGCGCACACGACCCACCGTGCCGGGGTACCGCGGCCAGCCCCCCTGTGGTACATTGGTTGCTTGCCGTTTTTTCCATTCCAATCAAAGATTAAAGCGGACGTGCCCGCACCCGGCGAGGGGCGGGCACGTGTCGTTTCGAGGAGGTTGCTATGAATCCGATGCTGGCCAAGCTCAAGGAAATGCGCGAGTTCGACGGCGCCGTGCGCACCACGGGCCTGCCCGACGCGGTCATCGAGCGCTTCCTCGCGAACGACGCCGAACTGGTCGAGGCAATCGACGAGGCGTATGCGGCGCATCTGGCGCTGCGTTCGTGCATGGCGGATTTCCTGCACCTGGATGAAGTCGAGCAGATCCGCCAGGCGCAGGCGGACTTCGTCAACTTCTACCCGGAAGACGGCGTCAACCCGTATATCGCGCTGGCCGCGCACGGCGCGTGGCTGGTCACGCTCAAGGGCGCGGTGATCTACGACGCGGGCGGCTACGGCATGCTCGGCTTCGGCCATGCGCCGAAGCACATCCTGTCGGTGCTCGCGCGCCCGCAGGTGATGGCGAACGTGATGACGCCGAACCTGTCGCAACTCAAATTCGGCAAGGCGCTGCGCAAGGAGATCGGACATGCGCGCGGCGGCTGTCCGTACGTGAAGTTCATGTGCCTCAATTCGGGCTCCGAGTCCGTCTCGCTGGCCTGCCGCATCATCGACGTCAACGCCAAGCTGATGACTGACCCGGGCGCGCGCCACGCCGGTCGCACGATCAAGCGCGTCGCGATCAAGGGTGCCTTCCATGGCCGCACCGAACGCCCGGCGATCTACTCCGACTCTTCGCGCAAGGCCTACGAGCAGAACCTCGCCAGCTTCCGCAACGAGAACAGCCTGCTGACGGTCGAGCCGTACAGCATCGAGCACCTCAAGCAGGTGTTTGCCGATGCCGACAGGAACGGCTGGTTCATCGAGGCGGTGTTCATCGAGCCGGTGATGGGCGAAGGCGATCCGGGCCGTGGCGTGACGCCGGAGTTCTATGCGGCTGCGCGCGAGCTGACCCGTGCCCACGGCAGCCTGCTTCTGGTGGACTCGATCCAGGCCGGCCTGCGTGCGCATGGCGTGCTCTCGATCGTCGACTACCCGGGCTTCGAACAGCTCGAAGCACCGGATCTGGAAACCTATTCGAAGGCGCTCAATGCAGGCCAGTATCCGCTGTCGGTACTGGCGGCGAACGCGCACGCGGCCGAGCTGTACAAGAAGGGCATCTACGGCAACACGATGACCGCGAACCCGCGCGCTCTCGACGTCGCCTGCACCGTGCTCAAGGCGCTCACTCCCGCGATGCGCGAGAACATCCGCACGCGCGGCAAGGAATTCCTCAGCAAGCTCGGCAAGCTCAAGGCGGAACTGCCGGGTTACATCACCAAGGTGCAAGGCACCGGCCTGCTGTTCTCGTGCGAACTGGCGGCCGAGTTCAAGTGCTACGGCGCCGGCAGCACCGAGGAGTGGATGCGCGAGCATGGTTACGGCGTGATCCACGGCGGCGCGAACTCGCTGCGATTCACCCCGCATTTCGGCATCACCCCCGCCGAAGCGGACCTGCTGGTCGAAGGCGTGCGCCGCGCCCTGCTTGAAGGCCCACGCAAGCCGGAAGTCGCGCGCGCCGCCGCTTGATCACGCGCGGTGCGGCGCGGCCGCAACCGCACAAATTCCTCGCATAGCCGTGGCGTCGCCACGGCTGAATCGCCGGCAACGCGATCATGAGGATTCCTCGGCCCCCTCTTCCACCCGACGGTGCGCGGCGTAGACTGCGCCGCACCGTTGCCGCACGGCAGCGGCCCATCATCGCAGAGAGGAGGAGTTCCATCATGCAGCTGAAGACGACGTCATCGCTGGTCCTGGCGCTTGCGCTTGCAGTCGGTTCCGGCGCTGCGTTTGCGCAGGACGCGTCGAAGTCGGGCAAGAGCCTGACGCCGCAGCAGGAACGCATGGTCCAGTGCAACAAGCAGGCAACCGGCAAGACCGGCGACGAGCGCAAGACGTTCATGAGCGCCTGCCTGAAGGGCGAAACGGTTGCCGCGGCGCCGAGCGCGAAGACGACCCAGCAGGAAAAGATGAAGACGTGCAGCGCAGACGCGAAGTCGAAGTCGCTGAAGGGCGATGCGCGCAAGAACTACATGAGCACGTGCCTGAAGGGTACCGCGGCCACAGCGGCGCCAGCACCGGCTGCGGCGGCGACCACCGCCAGCACGGACAAGGCGACCCAGCAGGAGAAGATGAAGACCTGCAGCGCAGACGCGAAGTCGAAGTCGCTGAAGGGTGATGCGCGCAAGAGCTACATGAGCACTTGCCTCAAGGGTGACGGCGCCGCCGCACACTGAACCCTGGTTCGAGTTGCAACAACGCGAAGGCCCGCCAACGCGGGCCTTCCGCTTATGACCATGGACGGTCGGTATGCCTGCAATGCAGGAGCAATTGCAGGCGTATGACCATGGACGGTCGGTATGCCTGGCTTCTGGCGCTCCCGACGCCAGCGAGCACTCCGCACATCCCCGTGTGTCGCGATCCAGGAGCAATTGCAGGCACGCCCGGAGGCCTCCGTTTTCCTACAAGAACGTCGGCGTTTTCGTCGCTACTACGGCGATGACGGCTTTCATCGCGCGCCGGGTTCTTCCTCTGTGCGGCCCGTGCCGACCTGCGCACACTTTCTCCACCGCGATCGGAACCGGTCGCGGATTCATCCATCAGGGAGGAGTGTCACCAATGCAGATCAGGAACATCCCGTCGCTGGCCCTCGCTATCGCCTTCGCGTTCGCAGGCAGTATCCACGCAGCCCCGGCGCAGGACGCCACCGCCGTCGGCAAATCCGGCAAGGCGCTGACCGCGCAGCAGCAGCGCATGAAGAACTGCAATGCAGAGGCAAAGGCGCAGTCGCTCAAGGGCGACGATCGCCGGGGCTTCATGAGCACTTGCCTCAAGGGCGGCTCGACCGAGCTCGCAGCGCACGCGGACAAGTCGGCGCCGACTCCGGCCCAGCTCAAGCGCAAGGCCTGCAGCGCCGAGGCGAAGGAGAAGGGTCTCAAGGGCAATGAGCGCAAGACCTTCGTGCGCGAATGCATCAGCGACGACGCGGTTGCCAGCGCGGACTGAGGGGCTGCAAGGCCTCGAAGGCAAACCACGGAAGGTTTGCACGCGGATCGAGCATGACAGCCCGATCCGTGGCAGCGCATCCGGTCGCGTACCGGATGCGCAAATCGCGGAGAAATCGACAGGACGCCGATTGCTTCACGAGCCCTGGCATGGGTACATCCCGGAACCGCCAGGGCCGGCACAGGGATGTGCCACCCGCAAAATCGATCCACCGCCCGATCGAGGCAAAATCGCGGATACAAGAGCAGAGCTCGCTCCGCGGCCCTGACGGCGATCAATCAACGGAAGCGGTCGGTCGCCTCGACCAACTCGTGCACGATGCCCGGTTCCAACGCCGAATGACCGGCGTCTGCGACGATGCGCAAGTCCGCTTCCGGCCATGCGCGATGCAGATCCCACGCGCTGCGCATCGGACAGACGACGTCGTAGCGCCCTTGCACGATGACCGAGGGGATGCCCTTCAGGCGATGCGCATCGCGCAGCAACTGGTCGTCGCTGTCGAAGAAACCTCCGTTTACGAAATAGTGGTTCTCGATGCGCGCGAACGCGAGCGCGAACTCGTCCTCACCGCTGGAGGCGATGTGCGCCGGGTCCTGCAGCAGAAAACTCGTCGCACCCTCCCAGATCGACCATGCGCGCGCGGCTGCGACGCGCGCCACCGGATCCGCGCTGGTAAGGCGGCGATGATAGGCGCTCATCAGGTCGCCCCGCTCGGCCAACGGGATCGGCTCGAGGTATTTCTCCCAGACGTCCGGGAACAGCGCATCGCAACCTTTCTGGTAGAACCACTCGAGTTCCCAGCGCCGCAGCATGAAGATTCCACGCAGAACCAATTCGGTCACGCGCGCGGGGTGCGTCTCGGCATAGGCCAACGCCAGCGTGGATCCCCAGGAACCACCGAATATCTGCCAGCGCGCGATGCCGAGGTGCTCGCGCAGGTTTTCAATGTCGGCGACAAGATGCCAGGTCGTGTTGTCCACGAGCTCGGCATGCGGGGTCGAGCGCCCGCAACCGCGCTGGTCGAACAGCACGATGCGGTAGCGCGCGGGGTCGAAATAGCGACGCGAATTCGCGTTGCAACCTGCACCTGGCCCGCCATGCAGAAACACCACGGGTTTGCCGGCGGGGTTGCCGCACTGCTCGTAGTACATCCGGTGCAACGGCGACAACTGCAGGAAGCCGGTGTCGAACGGTTCGATCTCGGGGTACAGCGTGCGGCGCGTGGCATTCATCTGTATGGGGAGGCTGCGAAGCAAGCGCCGCTCGGCTGGAAGGGAGCCGGGCATGCTACGGCGCATGACCTGCGTCGACAAGCCGGCGCTTTTGGGGCCAGCGTGGACAGGTATCGTCGGAGATGGGGAATATCACGCAGTCGAGCCATCGCGCGTTTCCCGCGAAACACGAGTTTCTCGTCCTCTCCTGAGCCAAATGAAAAACGGGCCACAAGGGCCCGTCCTTTAGTTTGGTCGGGGCGGCGGGATTCGAACCCACGACCCCCTGCCCCCCAGGCAGGTGCGCTACCAGGCTGCGCTACGCCCCGATTGGTAATCATCCGTGATCGCGAACATCAAAACGCGGCCGTCCTGGCCGCGCTTCTCAACAAGAGCCGCGCATTCTAGCAGATGCTTCGCGGGGTCAGCGGCGCAGGATTTGCAGGACTTCCTCGAGCTCCATGCGCACCTGGCGCACGATCTGGCCCGATATGCTCGATTCGGCACGCGCCTGCGTGCCTTCCAGACGCTGGCGCGCGCCGGTGATCGTGAAGCCCTGATCGTACAGCAGCGAACGGATCTGCCGGATCATCAGGACGTCATGACGCTGGTAGTAGCGGCGGTTGCCGCGACGCTTTACCGGCTTGAGGTTCGAGAACTCCTGTTCCCAATAGCGCAGCACGTGCGGCTTCACGGCGCACAGCTCGCTGACCTCACCGATGGTGAAATAGCGTTTTGCCGGGATGACCGGAAGTTCGCTATTGCTGCCCTGATCCAGCATAGGCTTCGACCCGGACCTTCAGTTTCTGTCCCGGACGGAACGTCACCACCCTCCGCGCGGAAATCGGAATTTCCACGCCGGTCTTGGGGTTACGCCCTGGACGCTGATTCTTGAAACGCAGATCGAAGTTGCCGAAACCCGACAGCTTCACCTGCTCCCCTTTCTCAAGCGCATCGCGCACGACTTCGAAGAACGCGTCGACGAATTCCTTGGCTTCACGCTTGTTGAGACCGACGTCCAGAAACAGACGCTCGGCCATCTCCGCCTTCGTCAACGCCATCCTACCCTCGCAACTTTGCTTTGCATACCGATTCCAGTGCGGCAACCGCGAGAGCCGTGCAGCGGTCAGCGTCCTGATCCGTAAGGGTGCGGTAACCATCCTGCAAAATCAAGCCAATAGCGAGACTTTTGATGCCGCTGCCGAGGTTTGCACCGACATAGCGGTCGAACAGGATGACTTCCGACAGGGTTTCGCCAACCGCATCACGGATCGCCGCCTCGACGGCCCCGTACGCGACCGTTTCCGGCAACTCGAACGACAGGTCGCGCCGCACCGACGGATAACGCGACACCGGCTCGGCCTTCGGCAGGTCGCGCCGCGACAGTGCATCGACCTCGAATTCGAACACGAAGACGTCGCCGTCGATATCGAGCGCTTTCAGCAGGTCCGGGTGCAGCGCACCGAGCCAGCCGACCACGGCGCCGTCACGATGGACTTCCGCGGCCTGTCCCGGGTGCAGCCAGTCCGGACCGCCCGGCACGAAACTGAACGACGCCGGCGCATTGGTGAGCGCGAACAGCGACTGCACATCGCCCTTGAGGTCGAAGAAGTCGACAGCACGCGCCTCGCTCGCCCAGTTCTCGGCGACTGCGCGCCCGCAGGCGACGCCGGCGATGCGCTGGACTTCGTCCGCTCCCTCGCGAAAGACATTGCCCGTTTCGAACAGGCGCACGCGCGTCTGCTGCCGGCGGCGGTTCGTCGAAAGCGCCTCCACCAGGCCCGGCAGCAACGACGTGCGCATCACGCCAAGTTCGGCCGACAGTGGATTGGCGAGCGCGACCGCGCCATCGTCCAGTTTCCACTTGCCGAGCAGTTCGGGCGCCACGAACGCGTAGCAGATCGCCTCGGCGTAGTCGCGCGCGACCAGTTGCGCGCGCAGGCGCGCCGTTTCCAGCCTCGCCTCCGGCAGCGTCGGGCCGAGCAGTTCGCCGCGCGGCGCACGCGTCGGCACTCTCTCATAACCGTGCACGCGCACGACTTCCTCGATGAGGTCCTCCTCGATCTGGATGTCGAAGCGATGGCTCGGCGGAATCGCACGCCAGCCGTCCGCGGTGGTCTCGACCTTCATTCCGAGCGCAGCCAGGATGCGCGCGACATCGGAATCGGCGATTTCGATGCCGAGCAGGCGCGTCATGCGTGCGCGACGCAGCACGACCGGCGCGCGCTGCGGCAGGTTCCCGCGCTGCACCGACTCGCTCACCGGCCCCGGCGAGCCACCGGCAATCGCGAGAATCAGTGCGGTCGCACGTTCGATCGCTCGGCGCGGCGATTCCGGGTCGACGCCACGTTCGAAGCGATGCGAGGCGTCGGTGTGCAGGCCGAGCTTGCGCGCACGCCCCATGATCGCCGCCGGCGCGAAGTGCGCGGCTTCGAGGAATACCGTGCGCGTCGCATCGGTGACGCGCGAGTCGTATCCGCCCATGATGCCGGCGAGACCATGCAGCCCGGTACGATCCGCGATCACGAGGAAATCCTCGTCGACGGCGTGCTCGTTGCCGTCGAGCAACTTCACCTTCTCGCCCGGGCGCGCGCGGCGCACGCTGATCGCGCCATCGAGTCGATCGTTGTCATAGGCATGCATCGGCTGGCCGAGCTCGAGCATGACGTACTGGGTCACGTCGACCATCGCGCTGACCGGACGCACGCCGCTGCGGCGCAGGCGCTCCGCCATCCACAACGGTGTCTTCGCGGTCGCGTCGATGCCTTCGATGACGCGACCCAGGTAGCGTGGACAGTCGGCACCGGCATCGAGCGTCGCATCGCGCGATCCGTTCGCGACCGCCGCAACGGCATCCGCGGCCGGTGCGTGCAGCGCGCTGCCGAACAACGCCGAGGCATCGCGGGCGAGGCCGGACACGCTGAGGCAATCCGGGCGATTCGGCGTCAGCTTGATCTCGATGCTCGCATCGGGGAGCCCGAGATAGGCTGCGAGCGGCGTGCCGACCGGCGCATCCCCCGGCAGTTCCATCAGGCCGGACGCGTCCGCGTCGATGCCGAGTTCCTTCGCCGAGCACAGCATGCCGTTCGATTCGATGCCGCGCAGTGCGGCGCGCTTGATCTCGATGCCGTTCTGCATCGTTGTTCCGATCATCGCCAGCGGCGCTTTCAACCCGAGACGCGCGTTCGGCGCGCCGCAGACGATCACGAGCGGCGCGTCCGCACCGATCGCGACCTGGCACACACGCAGCTTGTCGGCGTTCGGATGCGGTTCGCAACCGACTATTTCGCCGACCACGACCCCGTCGAGCGCCATACCGAGCGGTTCGACGCCTTCGACCTCCAGGCCGGCCATCGTCAGGCGGTGCATCAGCGCATCACGGTCGACGGGAATGTCGACGAGTTCGCGCAGCCAGTTTTCGGAGAATTTCATGGAAGGGCCGGGGTTGGAGACTCGGGATTGGGGATTCGGAAGAGCTTGCGCGGTGATTCAGGATGGAGTCCGGCTTCTACGAACATCGAATCTCCAATCCCGAATCCGGCTCTCAGGCAAACTGCCTGAGGAACCGCAGGTCGTTCTCGAAGAACTGTCGCAGGTCGTTGACGCCGTAGCGCAGCATCGCGAAGCGCTCGCCGCCCATGCCGAACGCGAAGCCGGTGTAGCGCTCCGGATCGATGCCGCAGTTGCGCAGCACGTTCGGATGCACCATGCCGCAGCCGAGCACCTCAAGCCACGACTGCGTGCCGTCCTCGCGATCCCAGCGGATGTCGACTTCGGCACCCGGTTCGACGAACGGGAAATAGCTGGGCCGGAAGCGCATCTCGAAGTCGCGCTCGAAGAACGCGCGCACGAATTCGGTGAGCGTGCCCTTGAGGTCGGCGAAACTGACGTCCTCGCCCACCAGCAGGCCTTCGATCTGGTGGAACATCGGCGAGTGCGTCTGGTCGGAGTCGCTGCGATAGACCTTGCCGATCGAGATCAGGCGGATCGGCGGCTTGCGCCCGGTCGCGGCGCGGATCTGCACCGGCGAGGTGTGGGTACGCAGCAGGCGACCGTCGGGAAACCAGAAGGTGTCGTGCATCGTGCGCGCCGGATGGTCCGGCGGGAAGTTCAGCGCTTCGAAGTTGTACCAGTCGGTCTCGATCTCCGGGCCGTCGGCAAGTTCGTAGCCGAGGCGCGCAAAAATCTCGACGGCGCGATCCAGCGTGCGCGTGATCGGATGCAGGCCGCCGCGCGTGCCGCGCCGACCCGGCAGGGTCACGTCGATGCGCTCGGAAGCGAGGCGACGATCCAGCTCGGCCTGTTCCAGCGCTGCCTTGCGTACGGCGATCGCGTCGGCGATGCGCTCCTTCGCGCGATTGACCTCGGCGCCGCGCGCCTTCTTTTCGTCCGGCGGCAACGCACCAAGCGCCTTCAGCGCAGCGGTGATTGCGCCGCTCTTGCCGAGCAACGCGACGCGCTGCGCGTCGAGGGCTTCCAGCGACGGCGCCGCCGCGATGTCGGCCAGGGCGGTGTTGGACAGCGCTTCGAGATCAGCCATCGTTGCGGTTCCTGTGCTTCTGCATCCCGCGCGCGCGGGAACTACGATTCACGTCATGCACGATCACCACGGACTCCCGCGTTCGCGCGAAACGGCTCCCAGGAAGGAGCCCTTCCGTGATTTTGCATGCGTTCAAAAACGCAAACGGGGAGGAGGCCAGGCCTCCTCCCCGCGTACTTCACGCATTGCGATGGCCGGCGGCGGAAGCTTCCGCGCGATCAGCCTTTCGCAAGACTCAAGCCGCCAGGCTGGCCTTTGCCTTTTCCGCCAACGCACCGAACGCCTTGATGTCGTGCACGGCGAGATCCGCCAGCACCTTGCGGTCGAGCGTGATGTCGGCCTTCTTGAGGCCGTTCATCAGGCGGCTGTAGGACAGGCCGAACTGGCGCGCGCCCGCATTGATGCGGACGATCCACAGTGCGCGGAAGTTGCGCTTCTTCTGCTTGCGGCCGATGTAGGCGTACTGGTGCGCCTTGGTGACGGCCTGCTTGGCGACGCGGAAAACCTTGCGGCGCGCGTTGTAGTAACCCTTGGCCTTGCCGAGGATCTTCTTGTGACGACGGTGGGCGATGACGCCACGCTTTACTCGTGCCATGTCTCGTCCTCCTTATGCGTACGGCAGCATGCGCGAGACGCGACCGGCGTCTTCCGCGCGCACGTGGTTGGTCGCACGCAGGCCACGCTTGCGCTTGGTGGCCTTCTTCGTGAGGATGTGGCTCTTGAACGCGTGGCCGCACTTGAACTTGCCGGACGCGGTCTTGCGGAACCGCTTGGCAGCGGCCCGATTGGTCTTCATCTTGGGCATGACCCAACTCCTTCGGTGATTTTCGTTACTGGTGCGAGCGGTGGCCTTCGCCACGCTTTCCGTCCTGCTCGTTCCGGCTTGTTTGGCCCGCATCGCGGGCCGGCTCCTGGTGTTCAGTTACTTGTGCGCTCGTCCAGAGCGCGAAACCAGAGCGGTCGTCCTGACCGCACTCTTCAACAACAGCAAATCAAATCTTCTTCTTGGGCGCGATCATCATGACCATCAGGCGCCCTTCCATCCTCGGATACTGCTCGATCACCGCTTCCTCGGCGATCTCGGCCGAGATCTTGTCGACCATCGCCCGACCAAGCTCCTGATGGGTCATCTCGCGACCGCGGAAGCGGATCGTGATCTTGACCTTGTCGCCTTCCTCGAGGAAGCGCCGCAGGTTGCGCATCTTGATCGTGTAGTCACCGACATCGGTAACCGGGCGGAACTTGAGTTCCTTGATCTCGACCTGCTTCTGCTTCTTCTTCGCCGCGTGCGCCTTCTTCTGCGCGTCGAACTTGAACTTGCCGAAATCCATGATGCGGCAGACCGGCGGGTCGCCGTTCGGCTGGATCTCGACCAGATCCAGACCAGCGTCCTGGGCCATGGCGAGCGCTTCGTCGCGGGACAGGATTCCGACCTGTTCCCCTTCAGCGCCGATCACGCGGACTCGCGGAACACGGATTTCGTGGTTCCTGCGATTCGGCTTGCTATCAGTGGCGATACGTCAGTCCTCCAAGGGGGAAACACTTTTCCGCGTGACGGCGCTTCAGCGCGGGCGGCACTCGGACTCCAAGCGTTCGGCGAAGCTGGAAATCGGCATCGACCCCAGATCCTCACCCGCACGCGTACGCACGGCGACGGCCCCCGCCTCCCTTTCCCGGTCGCCAACGACCAGGAGGTAGGGCACCTTGTCCAACGTGTGTTCGCGGATTTTATAACCGATTTTCTCGTTACGCAAATCGGCCTCCACCCGGAAACCTTTCGCCACAAGGGCTTGCGCCACTTCATTGACGAAACCCGCCTGCGCATCGGTAATGTTCAGGACGACCGCCTGGACCGGGGCAAGCCAGGGCGGGAACGCGCCGGCGTGGTTTTCGATCAGGATCCCGATGAAACGCTCCATCGAGCCGACGATCGCGCGATGCAGCATGACCGGATGGCGCTTCTGGCTGTGCTCGTCGACGTATTCGGCGCCGAGGCGCTGCGGCATCATGAAGTCGACCTGCATGGTCCCGAGCTGCCAGGTGCGGCCGATCGCATCGTTCAGGTGGTACTCGATCTTGGGGCCGTAGAAGGCGCCCTCGCCCGGCAGCTCCTGCCACTCCACCCCGGCGGCACGCAGGGCCGAGCGCAGCGCCTCCTCGGCCTTGTCCCAGGTCGCGTCGTCTCCGAGGCGCGGTTCCGGGCGCAGGGCGATCTTCAGCTGGACGTCGCTGAAGCCGAATTCGGCGTAGACCTGCATCGCCTGGCGGTGGAACGCCGTCACCTCGGCCTCGATCTGGTCCTCGGTGCAGAAGATGTGGCCGTCGTCCTGGGTGAAGCCGCGCACGCGCAGGATGCCGTGCAGCGCGCCCGACGGCTCGTTGCGGTGGCAGGCGCCGAACTCGCCATAGCGGATCGGCAGGTCGCGGTAGCTGCGCAGGCCCTGGTTGAACACCTGCACATGGCCGGGACAGTTCATCGGCTTCAGCGCGTAGGTCCGCTTCTCGGACTCGGTGAAGAACATGTTGTCCTTGTAGTTGTCCCAGTGACCGGACTTCTTCCACAAGGACACGTCGAGAATCTGCGGGCAGCGCACTTCCTGGTAGCCGCTGTCGCGGTAGACCTTGCGCATGCGCTGCTCGACCACCTGCCAGATCGACCAGCCCTTCGGATGCCAGAACACCAGACCCGGCGCTTCTTCCTGGATGTGGAACAGGTCGAGCTGCTTGCCGATCTTGCGATGGTCGCGCTTCTCCGCTTCCTCGATCTGCGTCAGGTAGGCCGCAAGGTCCTTGTCGTTGAGCCAGGCGGTGCCGTAGATGCGCGACAGCATCTCGTTGTTCGAATCGCCGCGCCAATAGGCGCCGGCCACCTTCATGAGCTTGAAGCTCTTCAGGCGGCTCGTGTTCGGCACGTGCGGGCCGCGACAGAGGTCGGTGAACTCGCCCTGCGAGTACAGCGACAGCGCCTCGCTGGCCGGAATGCTCTCGATGATCTGCGCCTTGTATTCCTCGCCCTTGGCGCGGAAGTAGGCGACCGCCTCGTCGCGACCCATGATCGAGCGCGATACAGGCAATGCCTCGGCCACGATCTTCTTCATCTCGGCCTCGATCAGCGCGAGATCCTCGGGCGTGAACTGGCGCTCGAACGCGAAGTCGTAATAGAAACCGTTGTCGATCACCGGACCGATCGTCACCTGCGCCTTCGGGAACAGGCGTTGCACAGCCTGGGCGAGCAGATGCGCGGTCGAGTGACGGATCACCTCGAGCGCTTCGGGACTCTTTTCGGTGACGATCTCGAGCCGCGCGTCATGGTCGATGACGCGGCTGCTGTCGACGAGCTCGCCGTCGACCTTGCCGGCCAGCGCCGCCTTGGCGAGCCCCGCGCCGATCGATGCAGCAACGTCCTGGACACTGGGCGGGGTGTCGAACTGCTTCCTGCTGCCATCGGGTAGCGTCACATTGATCATGGGATCTTCTTCCGTTCGCCGGAAGCCGCCTGTCGCGCTTCCAGCCTGCTGGCCATCGGCCACAATAAAAAAGGGCGCCAAGGCGCCCTTTCTTGATACCAGGAGACCTTGCGCGGCTTTCAGTCGATGTTGTCGAAGGTTCGCGTCATGGTGATCATGTTCTTTCGAACTAAGGCTCCTGGTGGGCGGTACAGGGATCGAACCTGTGACCCCTACCATGTCAAGGTAGTGCTCTACCGCTGAGCTAACCGCCCGGTTGGAATCGAAACTGCCTGCGCAAACTGCCGCCTTGCGAAGGGCGCGCAAGGTAGCACAGCGCCAGCGACGGAACAACCCGCCGAAGCGAAAACGCCCGCCCCGTTCGCCACAGGATTCATGCTGGGGCATGGGCAAGCGGAATCAGGCGATGCGCATGACCGCGGCCTCGCGCAGGCGACGCCACGCCCGCAGCAGGCGCCCGGGCATCGTCGCCGTCGATGGCACGCTCGACACCTCCACCGCGTGTCGGCGCAGCAGGTTCGACTGAGCCCGCAGCTGCTCGTGGCGCTCGAGCGCGGCGATCAGGCCACGCCGCAGCAGCTCGCGCGGCGGCGGTTGCAGCAGGAAGCGGAACACCTGGCCTTCATTGATCAGGCCGATCAGCAGGCGACTGTCGCGCAACGTCGACACCACGATCGCCAGCGTTGCGGGCCGCAACGTCTTCAGCTGCTTCAGGGCATCTGCAACGTCGCCGTCGGCGCTCGACAGGCGCGCGACGATCACCGCGACGTCATGGTCGACGAGCAGATCGAGTGCTCCCTCCAGGTCACTCGCGTGTTCGACCTGCACCGCCCCGGGCAGCAGCTCGCGCACCTGCGCCGCAAGGGCCCCCTGCTCGTCGAGCACGACGACCCGCGCGGCCACCGAAGCGAACGCGGCCTCCGGCGGCGCCACGCGGATCTGTTCACGCGATGCCGCAGCGAAATCGTGCATCGCGACGCGCGCGGCCTGCTCGACCGTCGCGATCAGCTGCCGCGCCAGCCACGGCTTCTCGATGAAGCGGTAGATCTCGCCCTCGTTGACCGCAGCGGTCACCGCATCGATGTCCGCGTATCCGGTCAGGAGGATGCGCATCGTCGCCGGCGAAATCGTCGCGACCTCGCGCAGGACCTCGACGCCACCCATCTCCGGCATGCGCTGGTCGCTGACGATCACGTGCACCGGGCGCTGGCGCACCCACTCGATCGCCTCGCGAGCCGACGTTGTCGCGAGGGTTTCGCAACGACCACGAAACAGCATGCGCAGCGAGCGCAGGATGCGTTCCTCGTCGTCGACGAACAATACGCAGGGCAACGGCGCGTTCATGCATCCGCTCCGTCCGGACCCAGCGGCAGCACCACGAGAAAACGGGTGCCGACGCCCGGCTTCGAGCTGACCCGGATAACGCCGCCGTGCTGATCGACGATCTGGTGCGAGATCGACAGCCCCATGCCGCTGCCCTGCCCGATCGGCTTGGTCGTGAAGAACGGATCGAAGATGCGCGGCAGGTTGCTCGCCTCGATGCCCTTGCCGTTGTCCTCGATCATGACGATCGCGCGGCGATCGAGCATCCGGGTCGCGACGACGATGCGCCCGTGGTTGTGCTCGATCGCCTGCGCCGCGTTGCCCAGCAGGTTGAGCAGCACCTGGTTGATCTGCGCCGGCGCACAGTCCAGCGGCGGGATCTCGCCGAGCTTGAGCACGACTTCGATATCGCGCTTGCGCAGCACGTGCGCGACGATGCGCAGCGCGCTCTCGACGAGGCGATTGATGTCGGCCTTCTGCATGCCCGCCTGGTCGAGGCGACTGAAGTCCTTGAGGTTCAACACGAGCTCACCGATCTGGCCGATGCCGTGCACGGTGTCATCGAGCAACCCGCGCAGGTCGTCGAGTGCGGCCGGATCGACCGTAGCCCGCAACTGGCCGATCTCGGCCATGAGCGCATCGAGCTGGTCGCCCGGCTCGCCCTCGCCCGTCACCGCGTCGATCACCGCCTGTTGTGCCGACACGAGGCGCGCGGCATCGCCGAGTGCCACCCGCGTCATTTCGACGTTGTTGCGCACGTAGCCGAGCGGCGTGTTGATCTCGTGCACCAGCCCTGCAACCATCTGTCCGAGCGAGGCCATCTTCTCCGACTGCACGAGCTGCGACTGCGACGATTTCAGACGAGCATAGGCACGTTCGAGTTCGTGCGAACGCTCGGCGAGGCGGCTCTCGACCGCGTGCAACACGTCGAGGACGAGGCCGGTGCCGGCGTAGCCGCGTTCATCCACCAGCACGAAGTCGTCGGTGATCGGACTCCTCACATGCGACGCGATTGCTCGCGCCGCCTCGTCGATCGAGCTTGCCAGCGACAGCACCAGCGGCGCGCGATCCATCAACACCGCGATCGGACGGCGTCCGTACAGCTCGCGCCCGTACGGCTGCAGGAACACGCGCATCAGTTCGTAGCGACTGATCATGCCGACAGGACGGCCGTCCGGTGCGACCACCGGAAGACTCAGCAATCCCGCATGACGGGTTTCGAGGAAACGCTGGGCTGCATCGAGCACGCAGGTTTCGGGGCGCAGCGGTTCGGTCGCGAGCAGCAGCGCAGCCAGCTCGCCGCGGCCGGCGCCAAACCGCGCATCACCGGAAATCGCGCGCGTGACAGGGTCGCCGATCGGCGCCCCTGCCGGCGCCGCCAATGCAAGATTCATCGTTGTCGTCCGTGCCGCGGATGCGGCGCAGCCTAGTCGGCATCGACGACAGCCACGTTACCGGCAACGATCAGCCGATCAGTCCCTGCTCGCGCACGCGGTGGATCTCGTCGCGCAGACGCGCCGCGTCCTCGAACTCGAGATCCTGCGCATGCTTGTACATCTGCGCCTCGAGCTGGCGGATCTTTGCCGCGACCTGTTCCGGCGACAGCAGGCGGTAATCGGCAACCGGCTCCGCCACCTTGCGCGCGCCGCGGCCACGACCTCGCTCGCTTTCGCCTTCGCTGCGCGCGCCTTCCATGACATCGTTGACCTTGCGCACGATCGACGCCGGCGTGATGCCGTGCGCCACGTTGTACTCGACCTGCTTGGCGCGACGACGATCGGTCTCGTCGATCGCCGCCTGCATCGAGCGTGTGACGCGGTCGGCATACAGGATCGCGGTTCCACTCAGGTTGCGCGCGGCGCGGCCGATGGTCTGGATCAGCGAACCGGTGGAACGCAGGAAACCTTCCTTGTCCGCGTCGAGGATCGCCACCAGCGACACCTCGGGCATGTCGAGGCCCTCGCGCAGCAGGTTGATGCCTACCAGCACGTCGAACTTGCCGAGGCGCAGGTCGCGGATGATCTCGACCCGCTCGACCGTCTCGATATCCGAATGCAGGTAGCGCACGCGGATGCCGTGTTCGTCGAGATATTCGGTGAGGTTCTCGGCCATGCGCTTGGTCAGCGTCGTGACCAGCACGCGGTCGCCCTGCGCGATGCGCAAGTTCGCTTCGGTCAGCAGGTCGTCGACCTGGGTGCGTGCCGGCCGCACTTCGATGCGCGGGTCAATCAGGCCGGTCGGGCGCACGACCAGTTCGACCACGTTGCCCTGCGACTTGTCGATCTCGTACGGCCCCGGCGTGGCGGAAACGAACACCGTGCGCGGCTCGCGCTCCTCCCACTCGGCGAACTTGAGCGGCCGGTTGTCGAGCGCGGATGGCAGCCGGAAGCCCCACTCGACCAGCGTCTCCTTGCGCGAACGGTCGCCCTTGTACATCGCGCCGATCTGCGGAATCGTCACGTGCGATTCGTCCACGACCAGCAATGCATCCGCCGGCAGGTAGTCGAACAGGGTCGGCGGCGGTTCGCCCGGCTGGCGTCGGGTCAGGTGGCGCGAATAGTTCTCGATGCCGTTGCAGTAACCGACCTCTGCCATCATCTCCAGATCGAAGCGCGTGCGCTGTTCGAGCCGCTGCGCCTCGACCAGCTTGTTGGCCGAGTACAGGTACGCGAGCCGTTCCTTCAGTTCCGCCTTGATCGATTCGATAGCGTTCAGCACGCTCTCGCGCGTGGTCGCGTAGTGGGTCTTCGGGTAGACCACGAAACGCGGAATCTTGCGCAAGGTCGCGCCGGTCAACGGATCGAACAGCGAAAGGTTCTCGATCTCGCCGTCGAACAGCTCGATGCGCAGCGCTTCGGTCTCCGATTCCGCCGGGAACACGTCGATGACCTCGCCGCGCACGCGGTAACTGCCGCGACGCAGGTCCATGTCGCCACGCGTGTACTGCAACTCGGTCAGGTGGCGGATCAGCTTGCGCTGGTCGGTGTGCTCGCCACGCGCGAGGATCAGGCGCATCTGCAGATAGTCCTCGGGATCGCCGAGGCCGTAGATCGCCGAGACCGTCGCGACGATCAGAGCATCCGGGCGCGACAGCAGCGCCTTGGTAGCGGCGAGGCGCATCTGTTCGATATGTTCGTTGATCGATGCGTCCTTCTCGATATAGGTGTCGCTCGAGGGAACGTAGGCTTCGGGCTGGTAGTAATCGTAGTAGCTGACGAAGTACTCGACCGCGTTGTGCGGGAAGAACTCCTTGAATTCGCCGTAGAGCTGCGCCGCGAGGGTCTTGTTCGGCGCCATCACCAGCGTGGGCCGCTGCACGTTCTCGATCAGGTTCGCGATCGTGAACGTCTTGCCCGAACCGGTCACACCGAGCAGGGTCTGCTGCGCGAGGCCCGCTTCGAACCCCGCGGTCAGGCGTTCGATCGCGGCCGGCTGGTCGCCGGATGGCTTAAACGGTGAAACAAGCTGGAAGCGGTCGGTCATCCGACGAAGTATACGGCGTGCGTCCATGCGAATCGGGCGTCGGCTCGCGCGATTTTCCTACACTGCTGCACGAATGCGCCCATCGCGCGCCGCCGATCGGCCGCCTAGGATGTGCCCGACCTCACACGGGAGTCGTGGCCATGCCGCAGGAAGCGAAGGCAATGCGTGGATTAACCCTGGTCGAGCTGATGATGGCGCTCGCGATCGTCGCTGTACTCGCCACCGTCGCGATTCCGGCTTTCGGCAACCTGCTGGGACGCACGCGCCAGCAAGTCGCGATGGCCGATCTGCAGGCGTCGCTCAACCAGGCGCGCAGTGCGGCCGTCAGTCGCGGCATGCATGTCACAGCCTGTCCAAGCGTCGACCAGACCACCTGCCTGCACACCACGCAATGGCATCTCGGCTGGCTGCTGTTCGCCGATCGCGACCACGATGGACAGCGCTCCGACGACGAGCCGGTGATCGGGGGCGGCCAGGCGCAACCGGAAGGCATCGGCATCCTCGCCACCGTCGGCCGGCCACGCATCGACTACCAGTCCGACGGCTCGGCCGCCGGCACCAACATCACGTTGACCGTATGCGACCGCGCCGCCGGGTCGACGCGGGCGCGCACTCTGGTGGTCAGCCAGTCCGGCCGCATCCGACTCGGCCAGGCTACAGCGGGCGCGGCATCTGACTGCATTGCCGGCGCGGGATGAAGGCCGGGTCGACCCGTCGACAACTCTGGCAGCAATCAATGCATGCTTTGCGGGCGGCGACCCGCCAGCGGCGTGCGGCCTCGCGCGTACGCAGGGGAAACGACGGCAACAAAAAACCCCGCGGTCCGCGGGGTTCTGGGTGTTTCCGGGTAGTCCCGGCAACTGCATGTGGCGCCCGAAGTTGGACTCGAACCAACGACCCCCTGATTAACAGTCAAGTGCTCTAACCAGCTGAGCTATTCGGGCGAGCCGCATATTCTGTGGTGACGTGTGCCGGACGTCAAGTCCCTTACGGCGCGACGGCCGTCACGCGTCCGCTGTGGCCCGGCGCACGTTTTCAATCCGTTGTAAGCGTAACGTATGCTCCGTCCAGCGGGGGTTGGGGGAAAACATGGGTATGCATCGGATTGTTCGTCGCACTGCGACTTGCGCCATCGCGGCGCTCGCCGTCGCGGTCTCCGGCATCGTGTTCGCGCAGAGCCATGCGCCGGACGCGATGCTCCACGATGGCTTCGAGGGCGCCGCACTCGGGCCGTTCACCGACTCCGACGCTTCGCGCTTCCTGGCGCAGGCGACGTTCGGACCCACCGACGGCGACATCGCGCACCTGCGCGCGGTCGGCTACCAGACGTGGCTGACGGAACAGTTCGCGGCCGCACCGACGCACACGCTCGCCTACATGGACTGGGTCGAAACCACGCTTGGCGAACAGGTCGGGCAGGACTCCCGGCGCGAAGCATGGTTCCTCGGCGCACTCGGTGGACCCGATCCGGCCAACATTTCGTTGATCCATTCCGACCAGCTGCGCCAGCGCGTCGCGTTCGCCCTCAGCGAGATCATGGTGGTTTCCGAACAGAATGCGATGCTCGCCGCGTTTCCGCGCGGAATCGCCTACTACCAGGACACGCTCGTCGACGGCGCGTTCGGCAACTTCCGCACCCTGCTCGAGAAGATGACGCTGAACCCGGCGATGGGCGTCTACCTCAACATGCTCGCGAACCAGCGCGCGAATGCGGCGCAGAACATCCACCCGGACGAGAACTACGCACGCGAGATCAACCAGCTGTTCAGTGTCGGACTCGTGCTGCTGAATCCCGATGGCACCCCGACGCTCAGCGGCGGACAGGAGATCCCGACCTACACGCAAGACACGATTTCGGCATTCGCGCATGTGTTCACCGGTTGGAACTGGTCGGACTGCGCCGACTTCACGACCTGCGGCCCGGACTGGACCAACAGCACGAACTTCATGCAGCCGATGGCGCCGATCGCGGCGTACCACGACAACGGCACGCATGCCGACGACATGCACGCCAAGCAGCTGCTCGCCTACCCCGGCGCTCAAAATGGCGGCGTGCTCACGGACGGCGGCACGCCCGCTTCCGACCTCGCGTTCGCGCTCGACAACATTTACAACCACCCCAACGTCGGTCCGTTCATTTCGAAACAGCTGATCCAGCGCCTCGTCACGAGCAACCCTGCGCCGGCTTACGTGCAACGCGTGGCGGCGGTGTTCAATGCGAATCGCGCCAATGCGAACCAGCTGCGCGAAGTGATCAAGGCGGTCCTGCTCGATCCGGAAGCACGTTTCGGCCAGTGGCGCTCCATGGATACGTTCGGCAAGTTGCGCGAACCCCTGCTCGCGCTGACGCACTTCTGGCGCGCGATGCATGCACGCCACATCTGCGGCACGGATGGACCCAATGGCCACTACGCCAATCCATACCGCTATGCCGGCTACATCACAGCATGGGGTACCTCCGACAGCCAGTACGGATCGGGCGTGGCGCAGGCGCCGATCAACGCGCCGTCGGTGTTCAACTTCTTCAAGCCGAGCTACCTGCCGCCGGGCGAGATGACCACGCGCGGACTGCGCGGTCCCGAATTCCAGCTGCAGACCGACAGCATCATCGCGAACACGGTCAACAGCGTCGGCGTGCGGTCGTTCGCGCTCGACTTCTCCGACAGCTGCGCAGGCGACGACTTCGGCGAAGTGAGGATCGACCACCTGCAGGACATCGCGCTCGCGGCCAGCGCGAACGGCGGCGCCGCCGACCCGGCGAACCGGCTCGTCGATGCCTACAGCAAGCGTTTCATGTCCGGGCAGATGTCGCCCTTCATGCGCCAGACGCTGCTGACCTACCTGAATCCCATCGACTCGACCTGGACCGATGGCGTTTCCGACTGGCGCTTGTGGCGCATCCATACCGCGCTCTACCTGATCCTGTCCTCGCCCGAATACATGATCCAGAAATAAGGAGCCGGCCATCATGCGCACCTACAACCCCGATCGCCGACGCTTCGTTCGCGACACGCTTTACGCAGCACTGGGCGGTGCCAGCGTCTACTCCGCCCTCGGCGGCATGAAGTTGCTGCAGGCGGCGACGCGCGCGGGCACCTACGGGTTTGCCGACTATCGCGCGCTCGTCTGCGTGTTCCTGTACGGCGGCAACGACGGCTTCAACATGATCGTGCCGATCTCGGGCCAGGCGCGCACCGACTACCTCGCGGTACGACCCACGCTCGCACTTCCGACCGCCGGTCTGCACGCGCTGAATGCGCCGGCATCCGGAGTAGGCAGTCCCGGCGACGGATCGAGCTACGGCCTGCACGCATCGATGCCGGAGCTGGCGACGGTCTTCAATGCCGGGAAGGCGGCGATCGTCGCCAACGTCGGCACCCTGGTGCAGCCCGTGACGAAGGCCGAATACCAGAATGGCAATCCGCCGTTGCCGCCGCAGCTGTTCTCGCATGCGGACCAGTCGGCCTACTGGCAATCCTCGCCACCCAACAACCAGCCGGTGACCGGCTGGGGCGGGCGCATCGCCGATCTGGTCGTCAACGCCAATCCCGCCAACATCCCGACCCTGACCTCGCTCGGCGGGCAGGATGCGTTCCTGCGGGGACAGGACGTCAACGGGTACGTGATGAACTGGTACGGCCCGAACGTGGTCGACTTCCCGTACGAGCTGTCGCAGACGAACGCGCTCCAGAATGCATTCAACTCCCTGCATGCGCCGGGCCAGGTGAATGCGCTCGAACGCACCTATGGTTCGTCGATGCGCCACTCGATGGCGACCGCAAGCCTTATCGATGCAACGCTCGGCGCGGCCGGCATGCCCGACTTCAGCGCATTCTTCACCGGCACCGACCGGCTCGGCCAGCAACTCCAGACCGTCGCCAAGCTGGTGTGGGCGGCGAACAACAACGTGCCCGGCTACACCGGCATCCAGCGCCAGGTATTCTTCGTGACGACCGACGGCTACGACACGCATTCGGACCAGCTCGTGCGTCAGGACCCGCTGCTGGTCGATCTGTCGCGCTCGCTGGCCGGCTTCCACAATGCAATGAACAGCGTCTCGCTGGCATCGCGGGTCACCGCGTTCACGGCCTCCGATTTCGGCCGCTCGCTCTCCAACAACCAGAACGGCAGCGATCACGGCTGGGCCTCGCACCACTTCGTCGTCGGGGGCGCGGTCAATGGCACCAGGTTCTACGGCGACGATCTCGGCCATACCGGAACTGCGCACATGCCGAGCCTTGCACCATCGGCTTCCAATCCGAACGATGCCGGCTACGGGCAGATCATCCCCACCACGTCGGTCGAGCAATACACCGCGACGCTGGCGAAATGGTTCGGACTCACCGACGGCGACATCGACCTGATCACGCCGAATCTCGCGAACTTCAACACGCGTTATCTCGGCTTCGTCTCGTAGGACGGGTCGAGCGCGGAGGGCGCGCGCCGCCGGCGTCAGTCGATCGTGAATGACTGCAAATCGACCGGCGTCGAAGGCAGCACGACGATCGTGCCGCGCATGCCGTCGGTGGGCGAGCCGTGCTGTTCGCAGTAGTAGCCCACCTCGCCGAGCTGGTTGAAGACTATGTCGACAAACCAGAGGTCGCTGCTCGGCGCGCCATTGCCGCCGGTACCGTCGCAGCCTCGCGCGCAACGGAACGACAGGTCGTCCGCGACGACGTTGTGCAGGCCGCCGCGGTTGCGGAACCGGACCGTATCGCCGAGCGCGATCGTCAGCGTCGCCGGACTGTAGGAAACGCCCGGCCCGACGTTGACGGTGTGGCTCGCCGCGAACAACGGCGTGGCGAGGCTGCAAGCTGCGAAGGCAAGGAGTCGGCGCATGCGCACAGCCTGACGCAGTTCGGTGCCTGCTGACAACTCGCGCGCCCCCGATCGGTCGACCAGATCGCATTCCGTCCCTTGACGTGCTGATTTTTACGCGATGTTTATGCGCACGCGCTGATTCTCTACGCGTTCCTTACGCGCTGCCTCCTATCGTGACGGTCACGCTGGACCTGGACGACTCGTCATGGACATCGCCTCTCTGCTGTTGCTCGCCATCCTGGTCGCATTGACCGGCGGCTACCTCTGGCTGTGTGCCCGGCTGGAGGAACGCAAGTGAACCCGCTGTCCACCACGGTCGCGCCTAGGGCCAAGGCCACTTCCGCTATCCCCGTCTTGTGCTGCGCGGAGCGCCGTCCATGAACGTCCTGTACACCGTCGCAGCGCTGATCGCACTCGCGCTTTCGATCTATCTGACGATCGCCCTGCTCAAGCCGGAGTGGTTCGAATGACCACGAACAACTATCTGCAACTCGGCCTGTATCTGGTCGTGCTGGTATCGCTGGTGAAGCCGCTTGGTGCCTACATGGCCGCCGTCTTCGCCGATTCACCCAACCGCGTGCTGCGCATCGGTGCGCCGGTGGAGCGCGGTCTGTACCGCGTCGCCGGCGTCGACCATGGCGAGGACATGAGCTGGAAGCGATACGCGCTGGCGATGCTCGCCTTCAACGTCCTAGGCCTGCTCGTCGTATATCTGCTGCAACGTGTGCAGCAGTGGCTGCCGTTGAATCCGCAGGGATTCGGCGCGATCTCCGCAGACTCCGCTCTGAACACGGCCATCAGCTTCGCAAGCAATACCAATTGGCAGGGGTACGGCGGCGAATCGACGATGAGCTACCTGACCCAGATGCTGGGCCTCGCGGTGCAGAACTTCCTGTCCGCGGCGACCGGCGTCGCCGTACTGATCGCATTGGTCCGAGGCTTCGTGCGCAAGACATCGAACGGCATCGGTAACTTCTGGGTCGACATGACGCGCTGTACGCTGTACGTGCTGTTGCCGCTGTCGCTGCTGCTGTCGCTCGTACTCGTCTCGCAGGGCGTGCCGCAAAACTTCAAACCGTACGAGAACGTCCCGCTGCTGCAGGCGACCACGCAGACAGAAGCGGCCAAGAACGCCGATGGCAATCCGCTCAAGGACGCCGACGGCAATGCGCAGACGAGGCAGTCGCCGGTGGTCGAGCAGTCGCTGCCACTCGGCCCCGCCGCATCGCAGATCGCGATCAAGCAGCTCGGCACCAACGGCGGCGGCTTCTACAACGTCAACTCGGCGCATCCGTACGAGAATCCGACACCGCTCAGCAACTTCCTCGAAGTGCTGGCGATCCTGCTGATTCCGGCCGCGCTCTGCTACACGTTCGGGAAGATGGTCGAGGACCGTCGCCAGGGCTGGGCCCTGCTGGCGACGATGCTGGTGATCTTCGTGCCCCTGCTGCTCGCCTGCACGGCTGCAGAGCAAGCCGGCAATCCTGCCTTCACTTCCGCGGGAGTGGATCAGCTGGCGTCGGCCGCGCAGGCAGGCGGCAACATGGAAGGCAAGGAAGTGCGCTTCGGCGTCGTCAACTCGACCCTGTGGGCGACCGCGACGACCGCCGCGTCGAACGGTTCGGTCAATGCGATGCACGACTCGTTCACACCGCTCGGCGGCCTCGTTCCGATGTGGTTGATGCAACTCGGCGAGGTCATCTTCGGCGGCGTCGGCAGCGGCCTGTACGGAATGATCGCGTTCGCGATCGTCGCGGTGTTCATCGCCGGCCTGATGGTCGGGCGCACGCCTGAATACCTCGGCAAGAAGATCGAGGCCTACGAGATGAAGATGGCGAGCCTGGTCGTGCTGATCCCGTGCGCACTGGTCGTGGTCGGCACCGCGATTGCAGTGCTCGCCCCGGCCGGCGTTGCGGGCACCGCAAACCCCGGCATCCACGGCTTCAGCGAGATCCTGTACGCACTATCGTCCGCGTCGAACAACAACGGCAGCGCGTTTGGCGGCCTCTCCGCGAACACGCCGTTCTACAACAGCCTGCTCGGGATCTGCATGTTCCTGGCGCGCTTCCCGCTCGCGATCGGCATGCTCGCGATCGCCGGGTCGATCGCTGCGAAGAAGCACGTCCCTGCTTCCGCAGGAACACTTCCGACGCACACGCCGCTGTTCATCGTGTTGCTGGCGAGCACCGTCGTCATCGTCGGCGCCCTGACGTTCCTGCCTGCGCTCGCGCTCGGGCCGATCGCGGAACATCTCTCGGCCTTCGGACATTGATTGCACGAATCCCCTCCCGTTTGCACCGCCCGTGCGAACGGTTCTCGCGAGTCGCCCAGGCGATCGCCAAGCGCGAACGGGACTATCTGGACTCATTCACATGACATCGACCACCGCACGTACCAGCGCGCTGAGCAAGGAACTCATGGTTCCGGCGATCACGGCTGCATTCCGCAAACTCTCACCGCGCCAGCAATTCCGCAACCCGGTGATGTTCGTCGTATTCGTCTGCAGCATCCTGACCACGGCGCTCTGGGTGCAGGCGCTGGCCGGCCATGGCGAGGCGCCGACAAGCTTCATTTTCTGGGTTGGCTTATGGCTCTGGTTTACCCTGCTGTTCGCGAACTTCGCCGAATCGATCGCGGAAGGCCGTGGCAAGGCACAGGCGCAGGCGCTGCGTGGTGCACGACGCGACGTCATCGCGAAGAAGCTGACGGCACCGCGCCGCGATGCCGATGTGGTCTTCACGCCCGCAGGCGAATTGCGCGTTGGCCATCACGTGCTGGTCGAAGCCGGCGACAGCGTTCCGGGCGATGGCGAAGTCATCGACGGCGCTGCATCGGTCGACGAAAGCGCGGTGACCGGTGAATCGGCACCGGTGATCCGCGAATCCGGTGGCGATCGCAGTTCGGTCACGGGTGGCACACGCGTGCTGTCGGACTGGATCGTTGTGCGCATCGCGAGCAATCCGGGAGAAAGCTTCTTGGACCGCATGATCGCGATGGTCGAGGGCGCAAGCCGGCGCAAGACCCCGAACGAGATCGCACTGACGATCCTGCTCGCGAAGTTCACCCTGATCTTCCTGCTCGCGTGCTCAACCCTGTTGCCCTATTCCCTGTACGCCGTCGCTGCCGCCGGCCACGGCAGCCCGGTCACGCTCACCGTACTGGTGGCCCTGCTCGTCTGCCTGATTCCGACCACGATCGGCGGCCTGCTTTCAGCGATCGGCATCGCCGGCATGGACCGGATGATCCAGGCAAACGTGATTGCGATGTCCGGCCGCGCGGTCGAAGCCGCTGGCGACGTCGACGTGCTGCTGCTCGACAAGACCGGCACGATCACGCTCGGCAACCGCCAGGCAGTGGCGCTGCATGCGGCGCCCGGTGTCGACGCGAAGATGCTGGCCGACGCCGCCCAGCTCGCCTCGCTTGCCGACGAGACGCCCGAAGGGCGCAGTATCGTCGTGCTGGCGAAGGAGAAGTTCGGCCTGCGCGAACGCGCGCTGCATGAGCTCGACGCGCATTTCGTGCCGTTCACCGCGCAGACGCGCATGAGCGGCGTCGACATCCACGGCAGAAAGATCCGCAAGGGTGCGGTCGATGCCATCCGCAATCATCTCGCCGCGGTCGGCGCGACATTGCCAGCCGCGCTCACCAAAGCAGCCGAGGACATTGCACGCAAGGGCGGCACGCCGCTGGTCGTGGCCGAGGATGCGAATGCACTCGGCGTGATCGAACTCAAGGACATCGTCAAGGGCGGCATCCGCGAGCGCTTTGCCGAGCTGCGCCGCATGGGTATCCGCACGATCATGATCACCGGCGACAACCCGCTGACCGCCGCATCGATCGCCGCCGAAGCCGGCGTCGACGATTATCTCGCCGAAGCGACGCCCGAAGCGAAACTGAAACTGATCCGCGACATCCAGGCCGAAGGTCGCCTCGTCGCCATGTGCGGCGACGGCACCAACGACGCGCCGGCGCTCGCCCAGGCCGACGTCGCAGTCGCGATGAACAGCGGCACCCAGGCGGCCAAGGAAGCCGGCAACATGGTCGATCTCGATTCGAACCCGACCAAGCTGATCGAGGTGGTCGAGATTGGCAAGCAGATGCTGATCACGCGTGGCTCGCTGACCACGTTCTCGATCGCCAACGATGTCGCGAAGTACTTCGCGATCATCCCGGCCGCATTCGCCGCGACCTATCCCGCGTTGAACGCGCTCAACGTCATGCATCTCGCCACGCCGCAGAGCGCGATCCTGTCCGCGGTCATCTTCAATGCACTGATCATCATCGTGCTGATCCCGCTCGCCCTCCGGGGCGTGCGCTACCGCGCCATGAGCGCGGCACAGCTGCTGCGCAGGAACCTGCTGGTTTTCGGCGTCGTCGGCCTGCTCGTGCCGTTCATCGGCATCAAGGCGATCGATCTGCTACTGGTCACGTGCGGCCTGGCCTGAGGCGAGCCCCATGCGCACGCATCTCATGCAGACCACTCATGCGTCGACCTTGGCTCGACCGGGCACGGGCCACGCGGCCAACGAGTCCGCTCGCACCATTTCCAGCGCCGGTCACGGCGGTGAACGCGCCGAAAGCATTCAAGGATATTGATGAACAAGTCGATTACGCCCGCGGCGTTGCTCGCCGCACTCATTGCACCTGCATCCACCATGGCGCAGACGACGGAGACGGGAGCAGACTCCTCGAGCTACACAGTCACCGGCAACATCGCGCTGGTTTCGGACTACATGTTTCGCGGCCTGACCCAGAGTTGGGGCACTCCCGCGATACAAGGTGGCGGCGACCTCACGACGGAGAACGGGTTCGCCGCCGGCTTCTGGGCCTCGAGCGTCAGCGACAAGAGCTATCCTGGCGCGTCGCTCGAGCTCGACGTCTATGCGAACTACGGCCTGTCGATTAACGGCGACTGGTCCTGGCGCGTCGGCCTCTACAGCTACCTGTACCCAAAGGGCAATCTTGACGAAGCCGGCCTCGCGTCGCGTTCGTTCAACACGCTCGAGGCGAACGCGGCGCTGTCGTGGAAGTGGCTGACCGTGAAGTATTCGCGCGCCCTGACCGACTACTTCGGCATCGATGTCGAACAGGGCTATCGCGGCGATTCCCGGGGCACCGGCCACCTCGAACTGAACGCAGCGATCCCGTTCAACGAGCAATGGAGCCTCGCCCTGCATGCCGGCCGCACCGACGTCACGACGCGCCTCGCGACGCCACTGGCGAACGGAACAACGAATGCCGACTACACCGACGTCGGCGCGACATTGAAGTACCAGCTCAATCCGCACTGGTCCGCAAGCCTCGGCGCGACCCGTGCCGACAACGACGCGTTCTTCGGCCACACCGCCAGCTTCACGAATACCGCCGACACGCGCAACACCGGCGGGACGCGTGGCTTCGTCACGCTGCAGGGCACGTTCTGAACAAAAAGGGGACACGATCATGGGCAAGATCATTCGTCAATCCGTCGTGATGCTCGTCGCGCTGACGATCGTCACGGGCATCGTCTATCCGCTGGTCGTGACCGGTCTCGCGCAAGCGTTGTTTGCGCGAGCAGCCAACGGCAGCGTGATCGAGCGCGACGGCAAGGTGTTCGGGTCGGCGCTCATCGGGCAACCGTTCTCCGATCCGAAGTACTTCTGGCCGCGACCCTCGGCAACGGCGCCGTTCGCGAACAATCCGGCCGCGTCCAGCGGCTCGAATCTCGGACCGACCAATCCCGCGCTCGCCGATGCGGTGAAGCAGCGCATCCAGGCGTTGCGCGCGGTCGATCCCGGCAACGCGGCACGGGTTCCGGTGGACCTGGTCACGGCCTCCGGCAGCGGCCTCGACCCGCACATATCGCCTGCGGCGGCACAATACCAGCTCGCGCGAGTGGCGCGCGTGCGCGGCATGCAACCCGAACAGGTGGCGGCACTGATCGCAAAGGCGACCGAGGGCCGCCAGCTTGGATTGCTCGGCGAGCCGCGGGTCAACGTGCTGCAGTTGAACCTGCTGCTCGACGGCAAGGGTTGACCGCGTGACCGCGCGATCGCCCGGCGACTTGCACAGTCGTTGCCATCGGGGACTGCGCATCGCATGATGCGCGAAGCTGCGACCGCGCGACCATGTCTTCGATACCCGAGCGTCCGGATCCCGATGTGCTGCTCGCCCGCGTCCAGGGCGAAGCTGCGCGCGCACGGCGAGGCCGGCTCAAGATATTCTTCGGCGCGACGGCCGGTGTCGGCAAAAGCTATGCGATGCTCGAAAGCGCACGGCGCCTCAAGGCCGACGGCGTCGACCTCGTGGTCGGCTATGTCGAATTGCATGGACGCCCGGAAACGGAAGCGCTGCTCGACGGGCTGGAAGTCCTGCCACCGTTGCGCCTCGAGCATCGCGGCATCGTTCTGACCGAGTTCGACCTCGATGGCGCGCTCGCGCGCCACCCCCAACGCATCCTGGTGGACGAACTTGCGCACAGCAACCATCCGGGTGCGCGGCATCCCAAGCGTTGGCAGGACATCGAAGAGCTGCTCGAGGCGGGCATCGACGTCGACACCACGGTCAATGTCCAGCATGTCGAGAGCCTCAACGACGTCGTCGCGCAGATCACCGGAGTGCAGGTGCGCGAGACCGTGCCGGACCAGGTATTCGCCACAGCGGACGAAGTCGAGCTGGTCGATCTGACCCCGGACGAATTGCTCGAACGCCTCGCCGAAGGCAAGGTCTACCTGCCCGAAAAGGCGCGCCAGGCCGCGGAGGGGTTCTTTCGCAAGGGCAACCTGATCGCTCTGCGCCAGTTGGCGCTGCGCGCGACCGCCGATCGCGTCGATGCGGCAATGCGCGAGTACCGCGAACGCCATGCGATCTCCGATACCTGGGCGGCCAACGACCGCCTTCTCGTCTGTGTCGGTCCCGATCCGCTATCGGCGCGCCTGGTTCGTTCGGCGCGGCGAATGGCCACCGCCATGCATGCGCAATGGCTCGCCGTCTACGTCGAGACGCCGGCGCTTGCGCGTCTGCCGCAATCTGCACGCGACGGCATCCTGCGCACGCTGAAACTGGCGGAGCAACTCGGCGCCGAAACCGCGAATCTCAGTGGAGAGAGCGTCGCCACGACGCTGCTCGATTTCGCGCGGCAGCGCAACGTCACCCGCATGATCGTCGGCAAGCCCCTGCGCGCGCGTTGGCGGACGCTCCTCCGGCGCACTCTGGTCGACGAGATCATCGATGGCAGCGGCGACATCGATGTCTACGTGATCACCGGCGAGGAGCACGACGATCGTCCGGCACCGCCACGCCTGCCCGCGCGCAACAGCCATTGGCCTGCCTATGTGAAAGCGCTTGCTGTGGTTGCCCTGACCACGCTGTTGTGCCTGCAGATCAACGGTCTGTTCGAACGCACCAATGTCGTGATGATCTACCTGCTCGGCACCGTGTTCGTCGCCGCGCGCTTCGGTCGCGGACCGTCGATACTGGCTTCCGTGCTCGGCGTCGCGCTGTTCGATTTCCTGTTCGTGCCGCCAGTCCATTCGTTCACGGTCTCGGACACGCAATACCTGATCACGTTCGGCGTCATGCTGACGACGGCCCTCGTCATCAGCCAACTGACAGCGCGCGGCAAACGGCAGGCATCGGTCGCCCGTCAGCGCGAGCGGCGCACTGCCGAACTCTATGCACTGAGCCGGGAACTGGCGCGTCGCCGGAACATCGAGGAACTGTCGAAATTCCTCGTCCGACATGTGCTCGCCAGCGTCGACGGCGAGGCTGCAGTACTGCTGCCGGACCCCGACGGCAGGATCCGCGACCCGGCCGGTTTCTGCGATCGCGGTGCCGAGCGTGCGTCGTCCGGGCTCGCCCGCATGCCGGTGCCAGGCAACGACCTCGGTATCGCGCAATGGACCTTCGATCATCGCCAGAAGGCTGGCCTCGGCACCGATACGCTCGCCAGCGCCGCCGCAATCTACTTGCCATTGAACGCGCTCAAGCGCTGCATCGGTGTGCTCGGCCTGCGACCGCGCGAGCCGCGCCAGCTGACCGTGCCGGAACAGATGCATCTTGTCGAAGCACTGGTGAACCAGGCGGCGGTCGCGATGGAGCGCGTGCAACTCGCGCAGGCGGCGCAGGATGCCAATGTCCAGGTCGAGTCGGAACGCCTGCGCAACACATTGCTGAGCGCGATCTCGCACGACTTCCGCACGCCGCTCGCGACCATCATCGGGGCCGGGTCGACCTTGCGCGACAGCGCGCCGGGAACCCTCGACGCGGTACAACGCACAACCCTCCTCGACACGCTGCTGCACGAGGCGGAACGCATGAACCGCCTGATGGGCAACCTGCTCGACCTGACCCGGCTCACCGGCGAGCGCACCGAGCTGCGCCGCGACAGCATCGCCATCGACGAACTCGTCGGCGGCGTGCTTGAGCGATTGCGCGCTGTGCTCGCACACCACCCCGTCTCCCTTGCGATTCCGGAAGACCCTCCGCTGGTTTGGGCCGACGAAGTGCTGCTCGGACAGGTGCTGTCGAACCTGCTCGAGAATGCCGCACGCCACACGCCGGCGGGCACCACAATCGAGATTTCGGCGCAGGTCTCGCAGGACACGTTGCGGGTGAGCGTACGTGACCACGGCCCGGGATTCGCGCCGGGCGACGAGCAGCGCGTGTTCGACAAGTTCCACCAGGGCGCGCCGGAGAGTGCGCAGAGCGGGTTCGGGCTCGGCCTCGCCATCAGCAAGGCGATCATCGATGCGCACGGCGGGACAATATCGGCGCGCAACGTACCGGGCGGGGGAGCGGAAATATCCTTCACGGTACCGACCCAGGCGCCGAGGCCGACGCCCGCATGAGCGCATCGCGCACCACCCTGCTACTGGTCGAGGACGATCCGCAGATCCAGCGCTTCCTCGTTGCGGCGCTCGAAGCACATGCGTACGAACTGCTTATCGCGTCGAACGGCGCGGAAGGTCTCAAGCTCGCCGCGATGCGCCAGCCCGACATCCTCATCGTCGACCTCGGGCTGCCCGACATGTCGGGGCTGGACGTAATCCGGCGACTGCGCGAATGGTGCACGCGGCCGATCATCGTGCTGTCGGCGCGCGACAAGGAAGGCGACAAGGTGGTCGCGCTCGACGCGGGTGCCGACGACTACGTGACCAAGCCGTTCGGCATCGGCGAACTGCTAGCTCGCCTGCGCGTTGCCGAACGGCACCTGTCGGCACGCGCGGACGGAACGGAGGAAGTGCGCATCGAGATCGGCGGCATCGTGATCGACATCGCTGCCCGCCGCGTGACGCGCGACGGCATCGACATCCACCTGACGCCGATCGAGTACGACCTGCTCTGCGCGCTGGCCCGGCATCGCGGCAAGGTCATGACCCATCGCCAGTTGCTCAACCACGTATGGGGCGCCGCGCACGTGGAGTCCCCGCATTACCTGCGCACCTACATGCGCGCCCTGCGGCGCAAGATCGAGCCCGATCCCGCGCGGCCGGTGTACCTGCTGACAGAAGTGGGTATCGGCTACCGCATCGCGGACAGCTAGTCGAAGCGAACCGGGCCGGCACGGCGCCGGCCCGACATGCGCCAAGGCGAACGGTGGCCACGCTGCGCCGAACCGCGACCTGCAACGATAGATTCATCCTACTATTGCCGGATGACCTCCGTTCGAGTGACCACGCGTCGATGATGAGCCGCCAACGCCAGTTCTGGCTGCTGCAGACCGGGGCCTGGCTCGCCTATGGGTTGGAGAGTTTCCTGTCTGAGATCGGCTACGGACGGCCGCTCAGCATGTGGAAGCTCAATCTCTACGACGCCCTGTGCGGCTTTCTGCTGACCCTCGCGATCCGCGCGGTGCTGAAGGCGACCTGGTCGCAGCCGCCGACGCAACGCATCCGCTGGGGCGTGGCCGCGCTGGTGCTTGCTTCGATCGTCGGCGGCTTCGTCTGGTGGCTGGCGGTCTCGACCATGTGCATGGAGTGCAAACCACCGAAGACCTGGCTCGGCTACCTGTCCTACTTCTTCGGCTGGCTGCAGCTGCTGGTCGCATGGACCGGCGCCTACGTCGGCATCAAGCTCGCGCGCCAGCTGCAGCACGAGAAGGAAACCGCACTACAGGCGACCGCGATGGCGCATCAGGCGCAGTTGCGCATGCTGCGCTACCAGCTCAACCCGCATTTCCTGTTCAACACGCTGAACGCGATCTCCACCCTCGTACTCGACGGCCGCGCGCAGCAGGCGAACGGCATGGTCGGCGCACTCTCCGGCTTCCTGCGCTATTCGCTCGACAGCGATCCGGAGCAGAAGGTTTCGCTCGACCAGGAGATCGGTTCGATCCAGCGCTACCTCGCGATCGAACAGGTACGCTTCGGCGATCGCCTGCAGGTCGGCATCCTGATCACGCCGCCGGCCGGCGAGGCGATGGTGCCGAGCCTGATCCTGCAACCGCTGATCGAGAATGCGGTCAAGTTCGGCATCTCGAAGCGCGAGGAGGCAGGACGCATCGAAATCATCGCGCGCGTCGACGACGACGTGCTCGAGATCGTTCTGCGCGACAACGGTCCCGGCAGCCTCAACTACCGGCCAGAGCGCACGGACGGCCAGGGCGTCGGCCTCGCCAACACGCGCGAGCGCCTGCGCGTGCTCTACGGCGAGCGCCAGCACTTCGAGATTTCCCGCCTGCAGCCGCAGGGCACCGAGGTCCGCCTGCAATTCCCCTTCGAACCCGCGACCGAGGCAGACGCCGATGCGCATCCCAACCCTGATCGTCGACGATGAGCCGCTTGCGCGCCGCGGCATCGCGCTGCGCCTTGCGCGCCACCCGGACATCGAAGTCGTAGCGGAAGCCGGCAATGGCCGCGAGGCGTTCTTCGCGATCTCCGAACACCAGCCGACCCTGATGTTCCTCGACGTGCAGATGCCCGGTGTCGACGGCTTCGAACTGCTTCGCGCGGTTCCGCTGCCGCAGCTGCCGCTGACGATCTTCGTGACTGCCTACGACCAGTACGCGCTGCGTGCGTTCGAGGCCAATGCGATTGATTACCTGCTTAAGCCGATCGACGACGCGCGCCTCGACGACGCGATCGAACGCGTCCGGCGCGACCTCGCCGCGCGCGAAGCCGACGACCACTGCGCGCGCCTGCTGCGCCTGCTCGGCGACGTCTCCGGCCGCCCCGAGCTGACGCTCGAACAGGCACTCGTCGACGCCGATCGGATCGCCCAACCCGCCGAGCAGCGCCTGTCGATCAAGGATGCCGGACGCATCCTGCGCGTGCCGCTCGAGGATATCCTGTGGATCGACGCCGCCGGTGACTACATGTGCGTACACACGTCGAAGGAGACACACGTGCTGCGCGCGACCATGCGCGAACTCGAAAGCCGCCTCGACGCACGCCGCTTCCAGCGCATCCACCGATCGACCATCGTCAACGTCGCGCGCGTGAAGGAACTGCGCGCGCACCTCAACGGCGAGTATTTCCTGATCCTCGATTCCGGCCAGCAGCTGAAGTTGTCGCGCAGTTACAAGGAGAAGGTGCGGTTGTTGCATTGAGCCGAAGGCCGGACTCGCCATTGTGCGGCTCGACCCGCCCTACGGCTTGACGACACGCGCGCAGGGCGGTACGCGCAGGCGCGTGCCGCCGTCCGTTGCACGCCTCGTCGCCCTCAGGCCACGGTTCGGCGCAATCGACGCAACCTTTGTTACTCATGGCGCATCCATTCCCCGGTGACGACGGCGCACGCTGGCGTCGAGCCGGGAGCCTGCCGCCATGCGCTTGATCGAATCCTCCATCCGCAACCCGATCGCGGTCTGCGTCGCCGTCCTGCTGGTCTGCCTGTTCGGCGGGATGAGCCTCGCCAAGCTGCCGCTGCAGCTGTTCCCCGACATCGAGCGGCCGAACATCACGATCTTCACCGGCTGGCGCGCGGCGTCACCGGAGGAAGCCGAAGCCCAGCTGCTGGAGCCGCAGGAGCAGGTCCTGCAGGGCCTGCCCGGGGTTGAGGAAATCGAAGGCAACGCGAACAACGGCGGCAGCTTCATCAACCTCAATTTCTCGATCGGAACCGACATGCGCGCCGCGCTCGTCGACGTCATCGGTCGCATGAATCGCATCCGCCCGCTGCCACAGGACGCGGATCGCCCGGTGATCCAGATCGGCGGCGGCGGCAACGACTCCAACGATTCGCTGTCGTGGTTCTTCGTGCAACTGCTGCCCGGCACGCAAGGTCCGATCGAAAGCTACCGCCGCTACATCGAGGACGTGATCAAGCCGCGCATCGAATCGGTGCCGGGCGTCGCATCGGTCAACGTCAACGCGGGCCCGCCCGACGACGTGCGCATCACGGTCGATCTCGCCAAGGCCGCGGCGATGGGCATCGCGATTCCCGACATCGCGCAGAAGGCGGCGAGCGCAAGCGACGTGTCCGGCGGCCAGGTCGAAGTCGGCCGGCGCCAATACCAGTTGCGTTTCACCGGCCGCTACAAGCCCGAGGATCTCGCCGGGCTCGTGCTCGCCTGGCGCGACGGGCGCCCGATCAAGCTCGGCGATGTCGCGACGATCGAGCGGCGCCCACCGGAACAGCAGTTCTTCGTCTACCAGAACGGCAATCCGGCGGTCGGCCTGCAGGTGCTGCGCGCACCCGGCGCGAACGTGCTCGGCACGCTCGAACAGGTCAAGAAGGTCGTCGCCGAACTGCGCGACGGCCCGCTCAAGGCACGCGGCCTCGGCATCGAGCAGAGCTTCGACTCGGCGCTGTTCATCCATCGTGCGGTGAACCTGCTCACTGAAAACCTCATCGTCGGCGCCCTGCTCGCGCTGATCTGCGTGTGGTGGTTCATGCGCGACTGGCGCGCGACGCTGCTGATCGCGAGCGCGATCCCGGTGTGCCTGCTGGCAACATTCGGCGCGCTCGATCTGACTGGCCGCAGCCTCAACGTGATCTCGCTCGCGGGCCTCGCCTTCGCGGTCGGCATGGTGGTCGAAGGCGCGATCGTCGTGTCGGGCAACATCATCCGCCTCAAGGAGGCCGGCATGACGCCGGTCGAGGCCGCGCGCGAAGGCACCGCCCAGGTCGTGCCTGCATTGATCGCATCGACGATCACGACGATCGCGGTGTTCCTGCCGGTGCTGTTTCTGCGCGACGTCGAAGGACAGATCTTCGCCGACCTCGCGCTTACGATCTCGATCGCGGTCGCGCTGTCGATCCTCGTCGCGATCACCGTGCTGCCGGCGGCAGCCGGCGGCTGGCTCAAGGCGAAGAAGCTGAAGTCCGGTTACGGAGACGGCTGGCCGGCATTGACCGAACGCATCCTGCGCTGGACCGACACGCGCCCCAAGCAGCTTGGCTGGGTGTTCGGCCTGCTCGTGCTGCCGCTCGCAGCGAGCTGGTATTTCCTGCCCAAGCTCGACTACCTGCCGCCGGTCAAGCGCGCGGCGATCGACACGTTCTTCAGCTTCCCGCCGGGCATGAGTCCCGAGAAGGTCAACAGCGAGATCGGCGATACCCTGATCAAACGCCTCGAGCCCTACATGAAGGGCGAGAAGCAACCGGCGCTGAAGAACTACTACATCTGGCTGTGGCCGGGTGGCGGCACGATCGGCGCGCGCGTCGTCGACGAGAAGCGCATCGGCGACCTCGAACGCGTGATGCGCGAAGAGATCACGGTCGGCTTCCCTGACACGCGCGCGTTCTCGACCGAAGGCGAGCTGTTCGGTGGCGTCGGTGGCTCCGCGCGTTCGGTCGCGATCCACCTGCAGAGCGACGACGCGGAGACGCTCAATCGCGTCGCCGAGGAAGGCCGCAAGCTGCTCGAGCAGAAGTTCCCCGGCGCGAACGTGCAGGCGAACCCGGCCACCGACCAGACCACGCTCGAACTGCACGCGATCCCGGACGACCGGCGCATCGCCGAGGCCGGCTGGGACCGCGCCTCGCTCGGCACGATCGTGCGCGCTCTCGGCGACGGTGCCTGGCTCGGCGAATACTTCGACGGCCAGACGCGCCTGCCGATCATCCTGCGTGCGGACCGGCGCGAAACGCCGGAGTCGCTCGCCGAAGCGCCGCTGGTGTCGCCATCGGGACAGGTCGTTCCGCTCGGCGACGTGATCAAGCTCGAGACCGCGCTCGGCCCGAACCAGATCCGCCGGCTCGACCACCGCCGCACGGTGACCCTGACGATGGATCCGCCGCCGACGCTTTCGCTCGAAGATGCGCTGAAGACGCTGCAGAACGAAGTGGTTCCCGCGCTCAAGGCGAAGCTGCCCGCGGATGCGAACATCCGCCTCGCCGGCAGCGCGGACCGTCTCGAGGCGACCGTGTCGACGATGGCGAAGAATTTCGTGCTCGCGATCCTCGTGCTGTTCCTGCTGATGGCCGCGATGTTCCGCTCGCTGCGCGACTCGCTCGTCGTCGTGCTGACGGTCCCGGTCGCGCTCGTCGGTGGCGTGCTCGGCCTGCGCGTGCTCGGCGCGATCGCGTTCCAGCCGCTCGACCTGCTGACGATGATCGGCTTCATCATGATGGTCGGCGTGATCGTCAACCACGCGATCCTGCTCGTCGATCGCACGCGCGATGCGCAGAACCACGGCCACGATCTCGAGGATTCGATCCGCCTCGCGCTGAACCAGCGCCTTCGCGCGATCCTCGCCAGCACCCTGACCGGCGCGCTCGGCGCATTGCCGATGGCGATCAACCCCGGCCCCGGCAGCGTGATCTATCGCGGCCTTGCTGCGGTCAACGTCGGCGGCGTCGTCGTCGCGATGGTGTTCTCGCTGCTGCTGTTGCCGAGCCTCATGCGCCTGACGACGCGCGAACACAAGCAGGATGCGAAGACCGCACCCACGCCGTCCGGCGAGGAAAGCGCGGCGATCGCGCGCGCCGCATGAACATTCGTACACGCATCCGACTGGAGGTCAGCATGCACCGTCAACTTCGAACCCGCTCCCTGGCGTTGGCGCTCGCGCTGCTGCTGCCGGCGCTCGCTGCCGCCCAGGCGCCGACACCACCGGCACCGATCGTCGAGGTGGCCAAGGCCGACGTCGCGCAAATCGCACCGCGCCGCTGGGTTCCCGGCAGCGTGGTCAGCCGCGATGACGCCAAGCTCGCGACCAGTGCCGCCGGCCGGCTCGAATTCGTCGCCGAGGTCGGCACACGCATCAAGGCCGGAGAGCGCGTGGCGAAGCTCGAGGACCAGGCGATCCGCCTGCATCTTGAGGACGCGCGCAGCGAGGTCGAACGGATCAAGGCGCAACGCGCGCTCGCGCAACGCCAGAAGGAACGCTTCGAGAGCCTCGCCGCGAACCACAGCATCGCGGCGAACCAGGTCGACGAAGCGCGCGCGCAGGTCGAGCAGTACAGCGCGCAGTTGCGCCAGGCCGAGGCGCGCGTGCGCACCGCGCAGTACGAACTCGAGCAGACCGAAGTGCGCGCGCCGTTCCCCGGCATCGTCAGCGAGCGCCTCGCGCAGCGCGGCGAATTCGTCGCGACCGGAGCCTCGATCGCGCATCTGGTCGACACCTCGAGCCTCGAAGCGCGGGTGCAGGCACCACTCGCGCTCGCGGAAATGCTCAAGGCAGGCATGGAACTGCCGGTGCGCTTCGGCGAGAAGATCGCGAAGGCGCGCGTGCGCGCGGTCGTGCCGGTCGGCGAGGAACGCTCGCGCCAGTTCGAGCTGCGCTTGTCGCTGATGGATTCACTGCCGCTGGTCGGCAGCGCGATCGAGGTCGCCCTGCCCGAACGCGTGCCGGTCAAGGCCATGGCGGTGCCGCGCGATGCGCTCGTCGTACGTGCCGACGGCACATACGTAATGCGCATCGGCGGCAACGGCAGCAGCGAACGCGTCGCCGTGCGGACCGGCACCAGCGACGGCGAACTGACCGAGGTCGAGGGCTCATTGAATCCCGGCGACCTCGTCATTGTGCGCGGCGCCGAACGGCTCGGCGATGGCCAGAAAGTGCAGATCGCCTCGCGCAGCCAGGTCGTCGCAGGCGTCACCTCTACCGCAGCGAAACCGCCCGGCTGACGGTTTCACCGCCGAAAGATTGAAACACGAACGAGATGGAGAAGCACGAAGAACAAGCCTGAAGCGCCCAGCATCCGGAGCATACGAAAGAAGGAACCTTCTGCTCTTTCAGATCCGGCGACTCGACATCAGTCCGTGAGTACGCGGTAGCAGGGCACGTAGCGCGAGCCCGGCAGTTTCATGCGCTGCTGCGCGACGAAGCTTGCGAGCAGCGCATCCAGTGCCTGCATGATCTCGCGGTCGCCGTGGATCTCGAACGGGCCATTTTTCTCGATCGCGCGCATGCCCTCTTCCTTGACGTTGCCGGCGACGATGCCGGAAAACGCGCGGCGCAGGTCCGCGGCGAGGCGGTGCGGCGGCTGGTCGCGATGCAGGTTCAAGCCGGCCATCGCCGCATGCGTGGGCTGGAACGGCACCTGGAACTCCCGCTCGATGTGCAACGCCCAGTTGAAGAAGAATGCGTCCTGGTTTTCGAGGCGGTACAGACGCACCTTTTCGATGCCTTTTCGCACCTGGCGCGCGACCTCGCGCGGATCGTCGACGACGATCGAATAGTGTTTCGCGACCTCGTCGCCGAGCGAGAGGCGCAGGAAGCGGTCGATCTGCTCGAAGTACCCCGCCGATTCCTTCGGACCGGTGAACACCAGCGGGAACGGCAACTGCGCGTTGTCCGGATGCAGCAGGATGCCAAGCAGGTAGAGGATCTCCTCCGCGGTCCCGACGCCACCCGGGAAGACGATGATTGCGTGGCCGATGCGAACGAATGCTTCGAGGCGCTTCTCGATGTCCGGCATGATCACGAGGTTGTTCACGATCGGGTTCGGCGACTCGGCCGCGATGATGCCCGGCTCGGTGATGCCAATGTACCGATTGCTGTGCCGGCGCTGCTTCGCATGCGCGATCGTCGCGCCTTTCATCGGCCCCTTCATCGCGCCCGGGCCGCAGCCGGTGCAGATGTCGAATGCGCGCAGGCCGAGTTCGTAGCCGACCTTCTTGGTGTACAGGTATTCGTCGCGCCCGATCGAGTGGCCGCCCCAGCAGACGACCATGTTCGGGTCGGTGTTCGGACGCAGCACGCGCGCGTTGCGCAGGATGTCGAACACCGCGTGCGTGATGCCGGGCGATTCGGTGAGGTCGAACGCGCCGGCTTCGATCTGCGTCGCGACGTAGACGATGTCTCGCACGACCGCGAACAGCAGCTCGTTGACGCCATGGATGAGATGACCGTCGACGAACGCCTCGGCCGGCGCATTCTTCAGTTCCAGCTTGACGCCGCGATCCTGCTGCAGGATCTGGATGTCGAAGTCCGGGTAGCGGTCGAGCAGCGCACGCGCATCGTCGCTTCCGGTACCCTGGGTCAAGACGGCCAATGCGCATCGCCGCAGCAGCTCGTGCAGGCCGCCGGCGCCCGCATCGCGCAGGCGCGCGACTTCGTGGCGCGACAGGACATCCAGCCCGGCAACCGGCGAGATGCGTGCGCTGAACGTGGCGGACTTGGTCAGGATCTGCTGCTCCATTCGTGTTCCTTGGCTGTTCTTCGTCATGTGGACTGCTAGCAATGCCACCATGCCGCGCCGTGGTCAAGAGCATCGCGGCTTTCGTCCCCCACACGATGCGCGCCGCCCTCCGCTGGGCAGGAGCGGCGCAGCGCGACCGGCCTTCGGCGTGCGAGGCATCGGCCGCGCCTGAAGCGGCCCCGGCAGGATCGCTCGCGCAGACGCTTTGCCCCAAGCAAAACGGCCGGCGCAAAGGCCGGCCGTCTGCTTCAAGCGTGCAGCGGGATCAGAACGTGTAGCGCAAGGTGACCATCATCGACCAACGCGAGACGACGTTGGTCTTGATGTCGCGACCGGCGTCGTACACCGTCAGGCCACCCGGCTGGTAGTTGCCGTTACGATCGGTCGGCAGGCCGTACACCATCTGGCCGTTCGAGTTGACGCCCTGGAAGTTCGCCAGCGTGCGGTTGTACGGGAAGCCGACGTACTCCTGCTGTCCCCAGTCCTTGTTGAGCAGGTTCATGAAGTTGAAGATGTCGAAGCGCAGTTCGCCCTTCGCACCTTCCGGGAAGAAGCCCGGCACTTCCTGACGGAAGCTCAGGTCCACCTGGTTGACCCACGCCGAACGCGCGCGGTTGCGGCCAGCGTCCATGCCCTGATGATCCTTCAGGTACGAGTCGCTCTGGATGAAGTTGTAGAACTGCTGGATCTGCTCCGGCGTCGTCGCCGACGTGAAGGCAACCATCGGGTCGTTGACGCGCGGGATGTAGGCCAGGTCCGAGCCGCTGTAGCTGTCGCCGTTCGCGTCGTTGCCGAACGTCCAGCTGTACGGGTTGCCGGTATGGCCGTCGTAGAACGCCGTCACCGCCGTCGCGTAGTTGCCGAAGAAGTTGTGCTGCCACGTCAGCGAGGCACTCAGGCGCTGACGGATGGAGCCGTTGGCGGGCGCCTCCACGTCCTCACCGGGGATGACCCACGCGCTGTTCGAGAAGTTCGAGGTCGCCTGGCTCGACGTACCCGGATTCACTTCGGTCGCACGCGCGAACGTCGCCGCGACATTGCCGGACCAGTTGTCCTCGAACGGCTTGCGCAGGGCCAGCGTCAGGCTGTCCGCGCTGCCCTTGTCGGTGTTGCGCAGCAGCGTCACGCCTTGGGCGAACGCCGGGTTGGCATTCGCACGCGAGCGGTTGCTGCCACCCGGGGCACCCGTCGGATTCGAGAAGTAGGTCGGGCGTCCGTCCGGCAGCGTACCGGTCGGCGCACCGATGTTGAGGTTCTGGTACCAGATGCCGTCTTCAGTCGAGATGTGCTGGAACTCGGCCGACGCGACCAGGTTCCACCACGGCAGCTTGCGATCAAGCGCAATGGTCGTCTTCCACGCGGACGGCAGCTTGAAGCCGGGCTCGATCGCGTCGACCGCCATCGTGCGGCTGCCCGCGGGCGGCAGACCCTGGTTGAACGGGTCCGGGCTGAAGTCGGGCGGGGTCGTGCACGTCGTGTTCGACGCGGCGGGCTGGCAACTGTAGACCGAGGTGGTCAGACCGTTGTTCTGGTATGGATTGGTCATCCACACGATCGGAGGATTCGACTGGAACAGGCCGAAGCCGCCGCGCAACTGCGTGGTGCGCTCGCCGTCGAGGTCGAGATTGAACGACACGCGCGGCTCGAACAGCTTCGAATTGTTGATCGTCGAATTGTTGGGGATGCCGAACGCCTGCTGGAACTGCGGGTTGTAGCGCGGCACGTCGTTGGTCTTGGCGATATCGGTGCGGATGCCGTACTGCACGGACAGCGCATCGGTGACCTGCCAGGTGTCCTGCAGGAACAAGCCCCACTGCGCGTACTTCCACTTGGCCGCCACGTCGTCGATCGTCAGGCCATTCGCCGGACGATACAGGTCGAACTGGCGGTAGTTGCCGGCGGCGAAATTGTCGATGCCCCAGAACGTGTACGCGCCGAACTGCGTACGGCCGAACAGGTTGTAGATGTCGCTGTTGGCGTAATCGACACCGCCCTTGATCGAGTGGTCGCCAACGTTGTACGTGCCGGCGAAGAACGCGTTCCAGCCCTTCACGTCGAGGACGTTGTAGTGGCTGAACTGGTCCTCGCCGAGGTTCACGGTCGGGCCGGTGCCGTCCGGATTCAGACGGATCTGCACCTGCGGCTGCTGCGTCGGGCCCGAGCGCAACTGGTCGAACGTCGTGCGCATGAACGAGGCTTCGGTCGAGAAGCTGTCGGTCCAGTCGTCGTAGAAGTGCAGGACCGTGCTCTTGGTCGTGCTGTTCTTGTTGTAGTAGTAGCTGCTCAAGCCGATCGACGTCGCGTTGTTGCCCTGCACGATCGGCTGGAAGTCCTTCGTGCGCTGGAAGCTCAGGCTCGCGCGATGGCTGTCGTTGATGTTCCAGTCGAGCTTGGCCAGCAGGCGCTTGTCGGTCTGGTTGCCGGCGGCCGCGCCGAACGTGCCGGGCACGAGGCCGAGGGCCGTCGCGGCGTCGGTGATGCGCTGCAGGTCGCCCGGGGAGATCTGGTTGCTGGTCGACGGACCACCACCCAGCGATTCGTTCAGGCCATTCGCCGCATCGGCACCGACATCGGTGGTCTTCTGGTCTTCGTACGAGAGGAAGAAGAACAGCGTGTCCTTGATCAGCGGACCACCGACGGTAAGGCCGGCGGTGCGATCGATGCCGTAGCCCTTGTAGTCGTAGAACTGGTTGCTGCTGTCGAGCCAGCCGGCCTCGCCGACGAGCTTGTGCGCATTGCGGTACGCGAAGTAGGCCGAACCGTGGAAGTCGTTCGTGCCGCTCTTGGTGACTGCATTGATGCTGGCGCCGACCGTGTCGGAAGTGACGTCGAAGTTCGCCGTCGACAGGTTGTATTCCTCGATCGCATCGACCGAAACGGGCGAGCCGACGTATGGCATGCCGTTCGAGTTCAGACCGAACGGGTCGCCGATGTTGACGCCGTCAACCGTGATGCGGTTGTAGCGGCTGTTCTGGCCCATCGCCGACATCGAGCCGTCGCCGCGATCGGAGATCACGATGCGCGGATCGAGGCGCGCGATATCCTGCACCGAACGGCTCGGCGCCGGCGCATTCTTGAGATCGCGACCGGAAATGTTCGTGCTGATGCCCTTGTTGTCGGCCTGGAACGTCGCGCCCGGAGCCACGGTCGTGACCGTGATGCCCTCGAGCGTCTGCGCCGCAGCGGCGCCGACAGTCAGGTTCAGCGTGGTTTCCTCGGCGAGCTTCAGGTATACGTCCGGCTGGTCGGCGCTCTCGCCGTGACTGCCGGCGGCCTTCACCTCGAACGGTCCGCCGACGCGCAGACCCTGCGCGGAATAGCGACCGTTCGCATCGGTCACGACCGTCCGCGACGTGCCCGACGGCACGTGGATGATCTCGACCGTCGCACCGGCGACAGCCTGCCCGCTTGCGTCGAGGATGCGTCCGCTGAGGGACGAAGAAGTGTTCTGCGCGTACGCGGCCGATGCCGCGAAGAGCGAACCGATCACCAACGGCAGGAGCCGCATGCGAAGCTGCTTGTTCATTGTTGCCTATCCCTCGTGGACGTCGTCGAAGTGCCGGACACGAAAGCCGCAACACTCGCGCTTGGGCGGAGCGGTTGCGGTCGTTTCGTTGATTTCGTTGGCCGCCCCCGGGACGACCCGGATGCAGGCTCCGTACGGAGCCGCATCCTTAACCCTAGTTTAACAGGGTTCGGTGACGGATTTGTAACAACCAGTCAACTGGCAGGGTCAACCGTCTGGCGCATGGCGCGGTCGAGATAGCGCGCGCGCTTGGCCGGGCGCAGATGCGCCAGATCTAGCTGGACCAGGCCGTCCACGCAGCCACCGAACGCCGGATCGATGCCGAAGCCGAGAAAACGAACCCCTTCCGGCTCGCACAGGTCGGCATATTGTCGATACAGCACCGGCAGTTGCGCCTGTAGCGCGTCCAGCTGTTTGCGCAGGACAGGCAGCCCTTCGGACACGCTGCGTCCGCTCCATGCTGCGCTTGCGGCGGTGGCGACCGCAGGCGAAATGACAAACGGGTTACGCGGCCGCGCCAGCCCCGCGTCCGATCCGAAATAGTGACGGTGGTAGTGGACGATCCATTCGCGCGCCTCGAACGGCAGCGAGGCGCTCAGGCTGACCGGGCCAAACAGGTAGCGCACGTCGGGGCGGCTGGCGAGATAGGCACCGATGCCCTGCCACAGGTAGTCGAGGCTGCGCGAACCCCAGTAGGCCGGCTGGATGAAACTGCGACCGAGTTCGACCGCCTGGTCGAGGAACGGGCGCGCTTCGTCCGCGTAATCGAACAGGCTGGCCGAGTACAGGCCATCCATGCCGCGTTCGCGCAGGATCCGCCCGGCTTCGCCGAGACGATAGGCGCCCACGATCGCGAGCGCATGCTCGTCCCACAGCACCAGATGCCGGTAATGCGTGTCGTAGCGATCGAGGTCGCGGCGCGCGCCGGTGCCCTCGCCAACGCGCCGGAATGCGAGTTCGCGCAGGCGACCGATCTCGCGCAAAGCCGGGCAATCCACTCCGGCATCGAGCAGCAGGATCTGCTTGCCGTCGACCGTGTGGCCGAGCGGTTCGGCCTTGCGCAACGCACTGCGCACGGCCAGCGGCGATTCCGGATGGGCGATCGCGGTGGAGGTCGGGAACACGGTAGGCCGGCGCCGCGCGAGACGATACACGTGACGGCGCATCTGCGCCGCGATGCGCTCCGGCTGCTCGGCACCATCCGCCAGAGCTTCGCTCGGCACCATCTGCCCGATCTGGAAGCCGATCCGGGTGTGTTCGGCGCCGAACATCTCGCGCACCAGCATCAGCGAGGCGAGCGGCTTGGCCAGCATCGACACACCGTAGAACATCGGCGAGTTCTGCGCGCGGATATGCACCGGCAGGACCGGCGCACCGGACTTCAACGCGAGCCGGGCAAACCCGCTCGACCACTTGCCGTCACGCACACCCTGCGCGCGCATGCGCGAGACTTCGCCGGCCGGGAACACGATCAGTGCCTCTTCGCGATCGAGCGCACGATAGGCCTCGCGCGCGCCACCAAGCGCGCTGCCCGAACCGAATACCGGCAACGGCAACAGCAGCGGAGCCATCGGCTCGAGCTGCATCAACACGTCGTTCGCGAGCACCTTGACGTCACGACGCACGGAGCCGACCAGATGGATCAGCGCGAGCGCATCGAGCGCGCCGAGCGGATGGTTGGCGACGATCACGACCGGCCCCTCGACCGGGATGTTCTCGCGATCCGTATTGGCGACGGCGTAGCTGACCTTGATGCTGTCGAGCACATGCTCGACGAAAGCCAACCCGGTCATTTGCGCGCCCTGTTGCAGGATCGCGTTGATGCGTTCCTCGCAGGCGATCCGGCGCAGCAGCCCGACCACCGGCTGCGCGAATGCGCGCGCACGCCCCTCGGCCAGACGCGGGAACTTGCGGTAGAAACTGCGTTCGACGCTGATCAAGGGACACCTCTGCTGACGCGGCGCACACTATCGCCGATTTGTGACAGACATGCGCGCATCCCGATGGTACTTGCGCGACGGCGCGTCGTTCTGCCGCATGCCCCCCGCCCCGCCTCAGCGCAACGGCTGCACGTAGGCGACAATGCCGTCGAGGAACATCTGCACCGAAAGGGCGACCAGCAGCATGCCCATCAGGCGCTCCAGCGCGGTCAGGACACTGCTGCCGAGCCACCGGTACAGGTAGGTCGACGACAGCAGGATCAGCGCGGTAGCGAACCAGGCGACGAACAACGCGACGCTCCAGTCGACCGTGCGGCCCGGGTTGCTGTTTGCAAGCAGCATCACCGCCGCCATCGCCGAAGGCCCGGCGACGCCCGGTATCGCCATCGGCACGATGAACGGCTCGCCTTCGCTGTCGCCGAACACGCCACCCTGCTGCGGGAAGATCATGCGCACGCCGATCAGGAACAGCACGATGCCGCCGGCGATGCCGACCGACTCCTGCTTGAGCTGCAGCACATGCAGCAGGTACTGGCCGCAGAAAAGGAACACGAACAGCACGACGAGCGCGATGAGCATCTCGCGCACGAGCACCAGTCTCCGGCGTTCCTGTTTGACATTGCGCAGCAACGCCAGGAACAACGGAATGTTGCCGAGCGGGTCCATGATCAGGAACAGCAGCAGGCCTGCCGACACCGTGCTCATCGAACTTTCCATGGCGCCCCCTTCAGGAATTACCGCCGCGCACGGCGCGACACCACGCGTTCCCCTCTTCCCGCAACGGTTTCATCGTTGTGGGAGAGTGAACAAACCTGCCTCACCACCAACCCATCTAGCGCAGGTCGAGGACCTTGCCTCGCACGTCGCGCGCGCCGGCACCCAGCAGCCACGTCACCGCCTGCGCCGCATGCGCGGGATCCGGGTGCGCCAGGGTGTCCTCGCCATAGTACGCGGCACGACGCAGGGTCGTGCGCATCGGACCAGGCAGCACGGCATGCGTGCGCACGCTCGAGCTTTCGGTTTCTTCGTACACGATCGAGGCAAGTGCTTGCAGCCCCATCTTGGCAACGCCATAGCCCCCCCAGAACGCGTTGCCGACGCGCGCCGGGTCGTCGAACACGAACACGACCGCCGCGTCGTTCGCACGCCGCAACACGGGCATGCAGGCGCGGGTCAGCAGGAACGGCGCGGTCAGGTTCACCTGCTGGGTCCGGTTCCACTCCTCGGGCGCCTGCTGCTCGAACGGCTGCAGGGTGTCGAAGTGCGCCGCCGCATGTACCAGGCCATCGAGGCGGCCGCATTCGCGCATCACCGCCGCAGCAAGATCGGCGTAATCGTTCGGCGTGGCACCCGCGAGGTCCATCGGATACAAGGCCGGGGTGGCGCCACCGAGGCGCTCGATCTCGTCGTACAGCGCCTCGAGCGGCCGCACCTTGCGACCAAGCAGTACGACGGTAGCGCCCGCGGCGGCAGCGGCAAGCGCGGTCGCGCGCCCGAGTCCGCCGGTCGCGCCGGTCACAAGCACGACCCGCTCGCGCAGGGAGTCCGCGGCAGGCGTGGCGACGCCGTCCGCGAGTTGCACCGGAACGAGCATGCTCAGGCCTTTTGTGTGTCCTGCACCAGGCGTTCGAGCTCGCCCGATTCGTACAGTTCCAGCGCGATGTCGCAACCGCCGATCAGCTCGCCATGAATGAACAGTTGCGGGAACGTCGGCCAGTTCGAATAGCGCGGCAGGTTGGCGCGGATTTCCGGGTCTTCCAGCACGTTGACCGAGTGGAAGTCGGCACCGACCGCCTTCAACGCCTGCGAGGTGCGGCTGGAGAACCCGCACATCGGGAACTGCGGCGTGCCCTTCATGAAAAGCACGATCGGATGGCCCGCGAGGGTGCCCTTGATGCGTTCGATGACGTCCATTGCTGACCTTTCGGGTTAACGCGGCATAATCGCCGATGATACCACCCGCACCCCGCGGTTGATTTGCCGCGCGCCGACTGCCTAGACTGCAAGACCCTACCCATCGGCAAGGAGTGTCCCCATGGCGATCGAACTGCCTGCGCTTCCCTGGGCGCGCGACGCGCTGGCTCCGCACATTTCCGCGGAAACCATCGACTACCACTATGGCAAGCATCACCAGACCTACCTCACCAATCTCAACAACCAGATCAAGGGCACCGAGTTCGAGAACCTCTCGCTCGAAGAAATCATCCGCAAGTCTTCCGGCGGCATGTTCAACAACGCCGCACAGATCTGGAACCACACGTTCTACTGGAACTGCCTGAAGCCGAACGGCGGTGGCGAGCCGACTGGCCGCCTCGCCGACGCGATCAACAAGGCGTTCGGCGGTTTCGCCCAGTTCAAGGACGAGTTCACCAAGACCAGCGTCGGCACGTTCGGCTCCGGCTGGGGCTGGCTGGTGCAGCGACCGGATGGCAGTCTCGCGCTCGCCAGCACCTCGAACGCGGGCACGCCGATAACCGGCGCCGACCGCCCGCTGCTGACCTGCGACGTCTGGGAGCACGCCTACTACATCGACTACCGCAATGCGCGTCCGAAATATGTCGAGGCGTTCTGGAATCTCGTGAACTGGGATTTCGCCGCGAGCCAGATGGCCTGATTCGTCGATGTTGCGAACCGTACGAGAAAGCCGCTCCCGTGAGCGGCTTTTTCGTACAGGACCCCGCTGCGTGCGCAAGCACTGAAGGAAGGCTCAGCGTAGTGCGTCGAGCACGGGGGCTATCTGGCTCTCGCGGCCAAGCGCGTGGCCGACACGCAACAGGCGCTCGCGCATCCCGGCGGCATCGTTCGCGCAGAACGTCGCGTGACCGACCTTGCGCCCGAGGCGCGGGCTCTTGCCGTAGTCGTGCCAGTGCGCGCGCGGTTCGGCGAGCACGGGATCGGCGGGTGGCAGTTCGCCGACCCAGTTCAGCATGACGGTGACGCCGAGAGCGCTGGTGTCGCCGAGCGGCAGGCCGAGTACCGCGCGCACATGATTCTCGAACTGGCTTGCGGGCGCACCCTCGATGGTCCAGTGGCCGGAGTTGTGCACGCGCGGCGCCATCTCGTTGCCGAGCAGCTTGCCCTCGCGCACGAACAGTTCGAGCGCGAACACGCCGACGTAGTCGAGCTCTTCGGCAATCCTTCGTGCGTGCGCGAACGCGATGGGTGCGAGCGCGTCGGTGCCCGGCGCAGGCGCGAGGCTGGCCGAGAGAATGCCGTCGGCGTGCCAGTTCTGGGTCAGCGGCCAGGTACGGAACTCACCTTCGCGGGAGCGCACCGCGATAACCGACAGCTCGCGCTCGAACGGCACGAACGCTTCCAGGATCGACGGCGCGCCGCCGAGTGCCTGCCACGCCGCGTCGACATCGGCCGGCGACTTCAGGCGGAACTGGCCCTTGCCGTCGTAGCCGAGGCGACGCGTCTTCAGGATCGACGGCGTGCCGATCTTCTCGACCGCGCGCGCGAGATCGTCGCGGCTGTCGACCGCGGCGAACGACGGCGTATCGAGCCCGATTTCGCGGAACAGGCTCTTCTCGGCGAGTCTGTCCTGCGAAATCGACAGCGCGCGTGGATTCGGGAAGACCCGGGTGTGCTCGGTCAGCCAGTGCGCGGTGTCGGCCGGCACATTCTCGAAGTCGAAAGTCGCGACGTCGATGCGTCGGGCGAAGTCGGCGAGCGCATCGAAATCCCGCCAGTCGGCGCGCAACAACGGTGCGACCTGCGCCGCGCACGCGTCCTCGGCGCTGTCGACGACGAGGAAACGCAAGCCAAGCGGCGCGCCGGCCAGCGCGAGCATGCGCGCGAGTTGCCCACCGCCAAGGATACCTATCGTCGCCATGTGCGGAGGCTTTCCGACCAATGCGTGCCATCGACCATCGCGTGCTTCATGCCGGAACTCGCGGATCGGGATTCGCCAGCACGTTCGCGGTCTGCTCGGCGCGGAAGGCATCGAGGCGCTGCGCCAGCATGGAATCGGTGAAGGCGAGGATCGCGCTCGCGCACAGCGCGGCATTCACCGCCCCGGCACGGCCGATCGCGAACGTCGCGACCGGAATGCCGGCCGGCATCTGCACGATCGACAGCAGCGAATCCATTCCGTTCAGCGCATGCGACTGCACCGGTACACCGAGCACGGGAACACGCGTTTTCGCGGCGAGCATGCCCGGAAGATGGGCCGCGCCGCCGGCACCGGCGATGATCGCTACCAGCCCTCGGTCCAGCGCCGATGCGGCATAACCGAACAGCAGATCCGGCGTGCGGTGTGCGGAAACAACGCGCACTTCACAGGCGACGCCAAGCTGCTCGAGGGTCTCGACCGCATGGCGCATCGTTTCCCAGTCCGAGCGGGAGCCCATTACCACGCCGACCTTCGGCGTTGCATTCACGCTTTCTGTCATGGTCGTCGCAAGCCCAAATGGTTATTGTACGCATCACGCCCGCCGCCGACGACACCCGCCCCCTGATGGACAAGCGCCTGCTCGACATCCTCTGTTGCCCGACGACGAAGGCGCCGCTGCGCCTGCTTTCCGACGCCGAGCTTGCCGCCCTCAACCAGGCCATCGCCAAGAAGGGCGTGCGTTTCGGCAATGGCAGCGAAGTTTCCGCTGCGGTGGCGGCCGGCTTGATCACCCGCGATCGACGCACCATCTATCGCGTCGAGGACGACATCCCGGTCATGCTCGCCGACGAGGCGATCGCGACCGACCAGTTGGGCGACTTCCCCGACCGTTGAGACCATTTTCCCCAACCAAGTGTGACCGGCCTCACATTCCGTCGCCAGAGCAGGCTTAAGCTACGGTATGGCGCAGAAGATGCATCGTTTCCCCTGATGCGGTGCAGCTACGGAAGAACGCAATGACCGCCCCCAAAGACAATCCGAACGTCGTGGACTTGCAGCAGCGCCAACCGGGAACGGCATCGACGGATCGTCTCGGCGATCTCATGAAGCTCGTGCGCGGAGTGTCTCTGAAGCGCATCAATGCGCTGGTCGGGACGCTGTTCGAGAACGTCGACGATGCGTTGTTCGACCTTGCCGAGCGCGCTGGCAGCAATGCGGTGCAGACCGAGTATTTCGACGGCATGCGCGAAGTGCGCAAGAAGCGCCAGCTGGTCGAGCGCCTGTTCCAGGACAATGCGACCAAGGCCTTCAACGAGTTCGCCGATGGCAAGCTGAAGGCCGTGAAGGCTGAAGTGGCGCCGCAGGGCAGCAACAGTGGCCTCGCCCTTGTCGACGACGTCGAGCTGGAAGAATCGCTGGCCGTGACCAGCATGGTCGCCAAGGCAGAAAACCGCCTCCAGCGTGCGCTCTATCAGGTCAACCAGCGGCTGTCGGTGATCGTCGGTGGCGGCAAGGTCGAGGACTCCAGCAACCCGATCGGCCCGGCGGTGCTCGGCAACGCGTTCCGCGGCGCGATCCGCGAGTTCGACGTCAACGTCCAGGTCAAGCTGATCATCTACAAGCTGTTCGACCGTTACGTCATGGCCGGCCTCGAGCCGATCTACGACGAGGTGA
>Ga0209023_10000374_pt1 | contig 71055 bp, 65 predicted proteins | sample LakOneMetagenome_FD_187468 | JGI IMG/M metagenome (GOLD analysis project Ga0209023, IMG submission 187468) | Freshwater and sediment microbial communities from Lake Erie, Canada (SPAdes) (version 2) | ecosystem: Environmental > Aquatic > Freshwater > Lentic | place: Lake Erie, Canada...
GCGACGTCGCAGGAAGATGAAGACACGCTGCGCGCGCTGCTCGAGCGCAGTCTTGGCCACCCGCTGTTCCGGCGCTATGCCAGCGAAGTATGGGACGAGCTGCGCGCCCGCCTGCTGGCCGATACCGCGCGGCCCGATTCGCGCATCGGCGCGCACCTGGAACAGGCGGTGCTCGCGCTGGCGGCAGCGCTGGGACGCAATAGCGCGCTGCAGGACAAGCTCAACACCTGGCTGCGCAGCGTTGCCTGTGACACCATTGTGGGCCGGCGCGCGCTGATCGCCGATCTGGTCCGGCGCGTGATCCGCAGCTGGGACACCGGCACGCTCACGCGCAAGCTGGAATTGCACGTCGGCCGCGACCTTCAATATATCCGCATCAACGGCACCCTGGTCGGTGGGGTCGTGGGCCTGATTTTGTACAGCGTCAGCCAGACGTTTTGACGTATGGACGCATCATATTTGCAAAAAAAGCACGAAAATGCGATGTGGGTAGTATGAAAATATTATTTCCTGTGGCAAAATGACCATACTTTTTCCACGTTAAGGAACTATGCAATGAAGAAATTGTCAGTATTGGCACTCGCCATCGCGGCACTGTGCGGCAGCGCGCAAGCCAGTGTGATTCAGGTGGAAACGGCCAGCGCCACCAGCGGCTTCCTTGGCGACGCCAATGCCTACCTGGCAGCGGTCAATGCAGCCTTGACCGGCGGCAGCTACGCTTCCCAGTTCATCACCAGCTATGACGCGGTCTCGCACCAAGGTCTGTTTGGCGGCAACTCGAACTTCGCGCTGAAATCGACCATTTCCTTTGACCTGGCCAGTGCCGGTCAATTCGACGTGCGTGCCGGCGTTGACTTCGGTCTGGGCGGCGCCATGTTCCTTGACGGTGTCGCGGTCGACTTCAAGTCGAACGACATGTGGTGGAACGGTAATTACGGTAACCCTTCCCAGTTCTTCGCTTCGTCGGGCATGCTGTCCGCCGGCAGCCACACGCTGACGATCGTCGGCTTCGAAGGCTGCTGCGATGGCAATCAGCAAGTGCAATTCCTGCAAACGGGTGGCAACTGGACCAGTTTCGGCGCCAATGACGGTCTGGTTGGCGTCGTACCGGAACCAGCGTCAGTTGCCCTGCTGCTGGCCGGCCTCGGCATGATCGGCGTCAGCCGCCGCCGCAAGGCTGCCAAGCAGGCCTGATGTTCGCCAGAACGCGGTAAAAAGGGCGGCGCCTTCTGGTGCCGCCCTTTTTTTATGTGCGCCGATCAGGCCCAGGCAGCACCAAAGCGATGGCCGTTCGCTTCTTCGTAGCCGGTGAGGAACTGGGTTCGGCGGTTTTCTGCCATCTGCTTGTTAAACTCGGCCTGGAATTGCGCCGGATCCTGGCCATGCCGCGCCAGCACATTTGCCGCCTTTTCCTGCCAGATCGCCGTGAAGTGGGGCGTGCCCGCGTGGGTATAGGCATTGAGGTACATGAGCTTGCGCCCCGCGCTGGTGTTGGCCGTAAATTGCGTCTGGTACTCGGCCGGCGTCAGGAAACTCTTGGCAAAGAAGCTGCCCACATCGCGCTTCTCGTACAGCCCCGCGTAGCACAGATTGTTATTCGGCGAGACCACACTGAGGTTGAGCGGACGCCAGCCGTCGGCCGTGAGCGCATTGAACTTGGCCTGGTGCTGGTCCTTGGTCAGACCATGGTAAGCGGTGCGGGCGGTGGCGGGCGCTTTCACGAAGATGCTGGCGTAACGCACCTCGTTGCCGCTCAGATAGGTCTCGATCTGGTGCAGATGGAACCCCTGGCCGGTGCGCGCGTCAAACTCGGACTGGTATTGCGCAGCCGTCATGCCGTGCCGGGCTGCCCAGGCATTGCCATCGTTCGGGTGGAAGATGGCATTGAAATACACCTTGCCGTTCACATCGTAGGCATCGACCCAGACCGGGCGGTAGCCGGAACTGGTCGCGTGTTCAAATTCAGCCTGGTAGGACGCCTCGGGAATGCCACTGCGCGTGACTTCGCCCCAGCCCGGTGGATACCAGGCAGGCGCGGTCGTGGCAGGCCAGACTGCCATCGGTACCGCCGAAAAGCCCAGGTCTTCCGCCTTGACCCACTTGCCTTCCGGGCTGGGCGGTTTCAGCGCAGTACGGTCGATCATGTACAGATTGCGGAAGGGCAGGGGCCGCAGCGGTCCGCCCCACGGCTTGCTCGCTTCGATGGCATGAATGTGCAGGTGGGGATTGGTCGAATTGCCCGAATTGCCCGACAGGCCGAGGAACTCGCCGCGCTGGATAACGGCCCCCATCTTGAGAAACTTGCTGTTGAGCGAGCCGGGCTGCATGTGCGCATACACGACCGCTTCATCGCCATGCTGCAGCCAGAAGTGGTTGCCTTCGACCGGATTGGGCGTCGGTACCTGGGTGCCCATCTTGGTATTTTCGGGCATGTCGTTCTTGAAGCCGATCACCGTGCCATCGGCCATGGCATAGATGGGCTTGCCGTAGATCCGGTAGTGGGTATTCAGGCTGCCATCCTTGCCCGGCAGCTTGTCGTTCCAATTGTTGATGGCGCTGTCGAACGCCATCACCCCCATATCGTAGGCAAACAGCTGGCTGCCATCGCCCGCGGCGGCATGCGATTCGGCGCGGCCCGACCAGTATTCGCCGACCCGCATGTCGTGCGCCTTGGCGGGGAAGTCATAGGAACCGCCGGCGACAGGGCTGGTGTGCGGTTTGAGCGGCATGGTGACGCTGACCGACTCGGTGTAGGTCTCGGCGCTCAGGCTCAGCTTGATCTGGCCCGGCGCAGGCATGGGCACGGTGATGTTGTTTGCTGGCTGGAAGAACCATACCGCCGTGGCGCCGGCGGCGATTTGCACGGCCTTGCTGTCCACCGCGACGGGGATCGATACGGCCGGCAATACCGGCGCGCCGATGAAGGAGACAACCAGGTTTTTCAGGGTGACGGTCTTGGCTTCATTGTTCTTGACGCTGATTTTCAGGGCAATCTGGCCGCTTGGCTCGCCTGCGGCCGTCTTCGGCGACAGCGGCAGATACACGATGGCGCCGCCTTCGGCAGGCTGAGCGGTCATTACCAGTTTTGGTGCACTCATAATATTATTCTCCAGTATAAATTTTTCTAGTCATTCAATTAAATAGCGGCAATTTTCAAAATGCAGTGCGGGTTGATCAGGCCCGGATTTTTTTGCAATTGCGTGGCCGGATAATCGGCCGATTTTTTGACGTCGTCAATCTTTTTCGGTGTCAAAAGCACAATGAATTTTTTGCGTATATCCTTGTTTTCATTGGGTTCTTGCGTTTTCGCCGTGCTCCATTGGTGACGTGTGAATATGTGCCGATGTTGCAGGTAATAATCACTATCTGATATTTTCATGATGTGAATCTCGGTGATTTTTAATACCAGAATTAGATATTTCCATTTGCAAATAGTCGAATCGAAACGTGCTGGTGCAACTGGGTCATGGCGCCGTATGCGCAACGACGGCGAGCCCCGAGATTTCATGGACAAGAAAGTGTCTGGATGGCACGATGACGACAATGAAAACCCGTCTCGTCCTCCGCCGCACCGCCGCGACCGCCATTACCATGGGGGTGCTGTATTCTGCCTTTGGCTTTCTGGCCGTTCCCGCCATCCTGAAGCACCAGGCCAGCGCCATCGCCCGTGATACCTTGCATCGCCAGCTGACCATCGAGCAGGTCGCGTTCAACCCCTACACGCTGGCCCTGTCTGTCGATGGCATCAAGTTGCTGGAGCCGCATGGCGGCCAAGTGTTCTTCAGCAGCGAGCGGATCGCTGTCGATCTGGCCGGGCAGTCGCTATGGCGCCTGGCGCCGGTCGTGCAACAACTGAGCGTCACGAAGCCTTACGTGCATCTGGTGCGCGACCAGGCGGGCCGTTACAGCATCGACGATATCCTGGCCCGTATTGCCAGTACCCCTCCGTCGCCGGAGCCTGCCCGTTTCTCCATCAATAACATCGCGCTCGACGGTGGCCAGCTGGTCTTCGAGGACCAGCCGGCCCGTGCCACGCACCGGATCGACGGGCTGCGGCTGGGCATTCCATCACTGTCCTCGATGCCGGCCGACGTGCACGTGTTTGTACAGCCGCTGCTCTCTGCCAGCGTCAACGGCGCACCGCTGCTGTTGAAAGGGAAGGTGCGGCCGTTCGCGGAACCGAAGGACATGGCGCTCGAGCTTCGCCTCGACAATGTCGACTTGCCGCGTTACCTCGACTATCTGCCCTTCAAGCCGGCCTTCAAGCTTGGCGGCGCAAAGCTCGATGCGGCCATCACGGCCAGTTTCCGCCAGCCGCACGAGCAGGGACCTGCCTTGGTGCTGGGCGGCACCGTGGGCGTGAAAGATGTCTCCCTGTCCGACGCGGCCGGCGCGCCTGTGCTCGCATTCAAGACGCTTGACGTGGCGCTGGGCACTCTGGATGTCTTCGCCGGCAAATTCGCCCTCGAACGCATCGCCGTCGACGGACTCGATGCCAGCATCGCGCGCGATGCCCAGGGCCGCCTTAATCTTGATCAGCTGGGCGGGCCGCCGCCGCCGCCCCCGGTTGCCCCCGCGCCGGGCAAGCGCGCCAGTGAGCGCGGCATCGCAGTGTCGCTCAAGAACTTCAGCCTGCGCGGTGCCGGCGTGCGCTATGCCGAGCCGGGCATCCATGCCGATGGCGCGGGCATTGACCTCGATGTCCAGGACCTGGCGCTCGACACGGGCAACAAGACGGTGCGCGTGGGCGCGGTGCGCTCCGACAGCGCGAAGCTGGCCTTGCGCCGCACCAAGGCGGTACCGGCACGCAGCGCGCCGCCATCGGCCGAGGCGCCATACCAGGTCGACGTTGCCACCATCGCCGTGCAAGGATGGTCGGTGGGCGTGGACGATCGTACCCATGAGGAAGCGCTGACGATGTCGTTCGCGCCGCTGGCATTCAAGCTCGACGGCATGTCGAGTCTGGCTGGCACACCGATGACGCTCGACTTGCATAGCGGCGCCGGCAAGAACGGCACCCTGGCGGCGGCGGGGACGCTGACGCTGTCCCCGCTGCACGTGGCGCTGGCCATCGATGCCGACAGGGTCAGTCTGCTGCCATTGCAACCCTACGCGACCGAATCGGTCAATTTGCGCCTGACTCAGGCGCTGTTGAGCAGCAAGGGCAAGCTCACACTGCAAGAAAACGCCAAGGGGCAAATGACGGGTGGATATACCGGCGACGCCAGCATCGACCGCCTGGCCGCGGTCGACAAGGCCAGCGCCAGCGATTTCGTGAGCTGGAAAGCGCTTTCGCTGGGCGGCATGGATCTGCAACTTGCGCCCTTTGCCTTGAGTATCAACAAGGTGACGCTGGCCGACTTCTTTGCTCGCGTCATCATCGACCCGAATGGCCGCATCAACCTCCAGGATGTGCGCCGCACCGCGGCAACGGGCGAGCGCAGCCTGACCGATGCCGCCGAGCGCGCCAGCGACCCCGTGGCGGCGGTGCCCACCCCGCCGGCCGCGGCCGCTCCCGTCGTCGCAGCCGCCGCCGAACCATTGCCGCCGATCCGCATCAATTCGCTGGTCCTGTCGGGTGGGCGGGTGCGATTTACCGACAACTTTATCCGCCCGAATTATTCGGCCAGCCTGCAAGACGTGGGTGGCACCGTCAGCGGTTTGTCCTCCGCGTCCGACGCCAATGCCAACGTCAGCTTGCGCGGCGTGGTCAATGGCGCGCCCTTGTCGATTGCCGGCCTGATCAATCCGCTCAAGCGTGACCTGTTCCTCGACATCAAGGCCGACGTGCGCGGCGTCGAATTGTCGACCCTGTCGGCCTACTCGGACAAATACGTCGGCTACGGCATCGACAAGGGCAAGCTGTCGTTCGAAGTCGCCTATCGGCTCGACAAGCGCCAGCTCACATCGGAAAACCGCTTGATTCTCGATCAGCTCACCTTCGGCAACGAAAATACCAATCCCGAGGTCAAAAAGCTGCCAGTGCGGCTGGCGGTGGCTCTACTGAGCGACCGCAACGGCATCATCGATATCAGCGTGCCTGTCGGCGGCACGCTGGACGATCCCGAATTCTCGATCAGCGGCATCGTGCTCAAGATCATTGGCAACGCCATCGTCAAGACCGTGACGTCGCCATTTGCCCTGCTCGCGTCGGCCTTCGGCGGCGGCGACCAGCTGTCAACGCTGGAGTTCGATCCTGGCCGCGCCACCATCCCGGCCAGCGGCGAGGCCAAGCTGGGTGCCCTGGCCAAGGCCTTGCTCGAGCGACCCGGCCTAAAGCTCGACATCGCCGGCCACGTCGATCCGGCGAAGGACAGCGACGCACTCAAGCAGGTGTCGCTGGAACGAAAGGTGCGCGCCATCAAGACGCGCGACCTGCAGGATGCGGGCGCCGACATGCCTTCCGGCGGCGTTGTGGTGAGCAAGGAAGAATACCCAGCGCTGCTGGCGCGTGCCTTCAAGGCCGAGACGTTCAAGAAGCCGCGCAATGTCATCGGACTCGATAAGGCACTGCCGGTGCCCGAGATGGAGCAGTTGATGATCGCCAATGTGCAAGTCAGCAGGGATGACCTGCAAGCGCTGGCGCGCCGCCGCAGCCAGGCCGCCAAGGATTGGCTGATCAAGACCGGGAAGGTACCCGACGAACGTGTCTATATCGTTGCCGCGCACGATGGCGACGCCGCGGACAAGAGCGACCAGGCCGCCGCGCCGCGCGTCGATTTCGCCTTGCGCTGAGGCGGGCGGCAGCGCTGTCCTCAGCTGTGCCCGGTGCTTTCCGCGCACAGCGCGCGCACCAGATCGCGCAGCCACCGGTGCGCCAGATCGGCGTCGAAGCGCGGGTGCCACAGCAGTGAAATGGTCATGCGTTCCATGGGGAAGGGCAGGGCAAAGGTGTGCAAGCCGGTGCGCAAGGCGCGCGTTTGCCATTGCGGCACCGTGGCGATCAGGTCCGACGCGCGTGCCAGCGCCAGCGCGCTGGCAAAGCTGCCCACGCTGGTGGCTAGCTGGCGTTCCAGCCCCAGCGCGGCGAGCGCCGTATCGACCGGTCCGCCTGCCAGGCCGCGGCGCGAGACCGCAATGTGCCTGCCGGCGGCGTAGCGCGCCGGCGTGAGCGCGCCTGCGCACAGGGGGTGGTCATGGCGCACGACCCCGACAAAGCCATCCTCGACCAGCGCGCGCAGTCGCACTTCCGGGCCCGTCGCCTGGCCCGCCACGCCGATGTCGAGGTCGACCGACCCATCGCGCAGGCCGCCGCTCTCCTTGTCCTGTTTCGCCACGAAGCACAGGCGCACGCCGGGCGCCGCCAGCGCGGCGCGGGCGATGAGGGCGGCGCCGACCTGCTCGATGAACCCTTCGCGCACCCGAATGCGGAAGGTGCGGGCCAAGGTGGCCAGATCGAGCCGCTCGGCCGGGCGCAACATGGCCTGGGCGTCGGCAACGACCTGGCTGACCTGGTCGCGCAGCGCCAGGGCGCGCGGCGTCGGGACCAGCCCCCGTCCGGCGCGCACCAGCAAGGGGTCGCCCGTGACGTCGCGCAAACGCGCCAGGGCCCGGCTCATGGCCGAGGGGCTCAACTGCAGGCGGCGGGCAGCGCCCACCACGCTGCCTTCGGTCAGCAGCGCGTCCAGCGTCAGCAGCAAGTTCAAATCCGGTGGTGTCATCGCCCCAGTATAGCCGCGCCAGCGCATCCATGGCGTCAAACGCAGGTATAAGCTGCATACCACGCGTCTTCCGCCATGTCCGGGTCCACGCTAAGGTGATGATTGGTCACGTCACGGGAGTACAGCATGGAAATGGCAAACCCGCCGCGTCACGGCAGGCGACGCGCAACCCTGGCCGCGTTGTCGCTGCCGATGCTGCTCGCTGCCTTGGGAACGAGCAGCGCCAACGTGGCCTTGCCCGCGCTGCAGGCCGGCTTTGGTGCGCCGTTCGCTTCAGTGCAATGGGTGGTGCTGGCCTATTTGCTGACGGTGAGCAGTACGGTCGTGACGGCGGGCAGGCTGGGCGACCTGTTCGGCCGGCGCCGCTTGCTGCTGGCCGGGATTGCGCTGTTTACCTGCGCCTCGGTCGCCTGCGCCACCGCGCCGAGCCTTGCCATGTTGATCGCTGCGCGCGCCATGCAGGGCCTGGGCGCTGCCTTGATGATGGCCTTGAGTATGGCCCTGGTCTACGATACGGTGGCAAAGGAACAGGCTGGCACGGCAATGGGTTTGCTCGGTACCATGTCGGCGCTGGGCACGGCACTGGGGCCGTCACTGGGCGGCGCCTTGCTGGACCAGTTTGGCTGGCAGGCGGTATTTCTGATCAACGTGCCGGTAGGGCTGGCGGCGCTGTGCCTGGCTTGCCGCTACCTGCCGCGCATCGAAACGCCGGCGCAGCGGCAGGGCGTCGATTGGCTTGGCATGCTGCTGCTTGCCGCCACGCTGAGCGGGTATGCCTACGCCATGACGAGCGGGCACGCTGTGTTGCTGCTGGCTGCCGCTAGCGGGCTGGTCCTGTTGATCGCCCATGCGAAAAGGGCGGCCGCGCCGCTGATTCCCTTGTCCTTGTTGCGTACGCGCTCCATTGGCGCGGCCTGCGCGATGAGCGCGCTGGTGACCACGGTGGTCATGGCCACCCTGGTCATCGGGCCGTTCTATCTGGGTGGCGCGCTGCACTTGCGTGCTGCGCAAACCGGGCTGGTCATGGCTTGCGGTCCGCTCGTGGCGGCGCTGGCGGGCATTCCTGCCGGGCGCCTGGTGGACCGGCTTGGCAGCGGGCGGATCGTGCTGCTGGGGCTAGCCATCATGTTGTGCGGCTGCGTTGCCATGCTGGCCTCGCCCATGCTGTATCCGGTGGCAAGTTACGTCGGCGCCATTGCCATTCTCACGGCGGGCTACGCGTTATTTCAGGCGGCAAACAATACGGCGGTCATGGCGCAGGTGCAAGCCGAGCAAAAGGGAGTGGCGTCCGGCTTGTTGAATCTGGCGCGCAATCTGGGCCTGATCAGTGGCGCCTCGCTGATGGGGGCGCTCTATGCGCTGGGCAAGAATGCCAGCGAGGGGATGCAATACGGTATTGCCGGTGCGGCGGGGCTGACTGCCGCCGCACTGGCGCTTGCCATTGCGGGAAGACCTGCAATCAAAGCGGCCGCGCACACGGTGCACGCAGGCCGCAGCTGATTATTTTTCGACGAAAGCGCGTTCGATCACGTAATCGCCTGGCTGACCCTGGCCCGGGGAAATGACGAAGCCGCGCGCGTCGAGAAGCGCGCAGGTGTCGGCAAGCATGGCTGGGCTACCGCAAATCATGACGCGATCGTTGGCGGGGTCCAGGGAGGGCATGCCGATATCCTGGGCCAGTTTACCGCTGGCAACCACGTCGGTGATCCGGCCTTCGTACTTGAACGGTTCGCGGGTCGCGGTCGGGTAATAGATAAGTTGCTCACGAACCATGTCGCCGATGAATTCATTCTGCGGCAAGGCCTCGGTGATGTAGTCGGCATAGGCAAATTCGCTCACCATGCGCACGCCGTGCACGAGAATCACTTTCTCGAAGCGGGCATAGGTATCCGGATCCTGGATGATGCTCATGAACGGTGCCAAACCCGTGCCCGTGCCGAACAGGTAAAGATTCTTGGCGGGCTTCAGGTCGTCGAGCAGCAGGGTGCCGACCGGTTTGCGGCTGACCAGGATCTGGTCGCCTTCGCGCAAGTGTTGCAGGCGCGAGGTGAGGGCGCCATCCTGCACCTTGATGCTGAGGAATTCCAGATGTTCTTCATAATTTGGGCTGGCGATGCTGTAAGCGCGCATCAGCGGACGGCCATCGACTTCCAGGCCGATCATGACGAAATGGCCATTGTGGAACCGCAGGCTCTTGTCGCGTGTGGTCTTGAAACTGAACAGGGTGTCATTCCAGTGGTGGACGGACAAGACGCTTTCGGTATTGAAGTTCGACATGGTGTTTCTTATTCGCTAAGTTGATCGGTTCAGGCGGACAAAACATCGGAGGTGAGCATGATAGCTGAAAACGCGGAAGTCCATACGATGAGGCCCGGCTTTGCTAGGCAATGTGCGCATTCGATGTTAAATTCACACAGTCATTATCTTTTCGCCAACCACCGATGCCCACGCCGTTTTCATCCCACCGCCAGGCGGAGCCCGAAGTACCCGACCGGCTGGAACTGTATCTCACCCGCTGGACTGCCTATTTTGCACTACCGTTTGGCATTGTCTGCCTTCTTGCTGGCATCCTCGCACTCCTGTATGCCATCTTTGTCTTCGGCGGCAAGACGGGGGTCGTTGTCGGTTGCCTGGGGCTGTTCGTCGGCGTGGCGCTGGGCTGGACCGTCGTCCGGGCCGCGCGGCGCGCCTTGATCGATCCCGATCCGGTGGTCGTCCTTGACCGCGATGGGTTGACGTTCCGCCTCGACGAAGCGACGTTCATTCCATGGAGCAGCATCGAGCGCATCCGCGCCAATGGAGGCGACGGGTCGGACATCGAGATCTGGTACAAGCAAGGGTTTGGCAGCCGCCCAGTACCGAGTGTGGTTCGCAGCGTGATCCGCGCCATCCGGGGCGCAGATCAAACGATTTGTCTGAGCGACGTCACCTACCGCCCCAGAGAGCTGGCCCGCGTCATCGCAAAATTGCACGCGCAGGCGCAGCTGGCCTGAGCCAACACCGAAAGGAGTTTCCCGATGCATCGTTCCACCGCCGGCCTGTGGGCCGCGTTTGTCGTGTGCTGTGTATCCGCCGCCGCGCAGGCGCAGCCATCCGTGGCCTTGACCATGGACGTGCGCCACACGGCCACCGAGACGTGGCGGGTCGACTACCGTTTTGCGCAGCCCGTGACGGCCATTCAGTTGGACGCGGTAGGCGATTATCGGCAGCAATCCTGGAAAATATTGACGCCGGGCGCGCAGTTGATTGCGGGGCCGGACGGCGACCGCATCGCCGCCGGTGGCAAGCCGTTCACCGCGCTCAGCGTCGAGATTGCCACCTTTCATGGCACCACGCCAAAGACTTACGCCCCATTCAACCGCTTCAGCGACGGCGGCACGGCAGTCTTTCTGGGCCATTTTCAGGGTGACGCCGAGCGCGGCAAGCAAACCGTGTCGATGCACTCGCGTATCCGTTTGAAGGGCTTGGGCCACGAAAACGTCATTGCGCCGCCGGGCAACCGGCTGGAACCGGGCGGCACCCGCGGCTATGCGTATTTTGGTCCCGCGCAAGCGGTCCAGTCCGGCTCGACCCGGTTGCTGCTCGACCCGACCACGCCCGATTGGGTGCGCGACACCCTGCACGATGCCAGCGGCAGATTGGCGCAATACTATGCAAAAGCATACCAGCGCCCTTTGAAGGGCCAGCTCGACATTCTGCTGTCCATCAGCGGGCTGGAGAAGCCGGGACTGTCCATGAATGGCGGCGCTGTCCTGGGACAGCTGGCATACCGTTTCGAAGGAAAACAATTGATTGGCGACCATCCCAAGAAACGCGAGTTATTGTCGCGGATTGTTGCCCACGAAATGGCGCACTTATGGCAATTGAATGTGGACCGTGGCGGCATCGGCGAAAACGATCCCTGGATTCATGAAGGCGGGGCCGAAGCCATGGCGCTCGACGCCTTGCTGCAAACCGGCCTGTCGAGCGCAGAGCAGATCGCTGCCTACCGGGCGGCCCAGACCGCCACGTGCGACAAGCTCGACCATGCAGTCACGTCCTACGACGGTATCTATGCCTGCGGCCTGGTGCGATTCGACCAGGCCGGTGTCGCCGTCGTTCCCTTGTGGCTGGCTATGATGCGCGCAAGCGAGTCGAGCGGCGCGGTCTACAGCGAGAAAATGATCGCCGAGATCACGGGCGGGAAGGGCGCGCAGCCGGGCGCACCTGCACCGGGAACGGATTGATCGCCACGCTGGGCTGCCTGCCCCACGATCTCGACAACGCCGCCTGCAGCCGTTTCATCGAGTGCGCGCCGCTGGCAAGCTGGTTGCCGGCGCTGCGCCTCTTGCAAGCGCAGTTCGCCTTGCCGGACGGGCCGTGGGAGCGTATTCCCAAGGGCGCCAATGCCTTGTTCGCGCTCGGATCGGGCATCATCGTGAAACTCGTGCCGCCCAACTGGCGCCGCCAGGGGGACAAGGAGCTTCTGGTCGCGCCTCTGCTTGAGGGAAAACTGAGCCTGGAAACGCCACGCCTGATCGGCAGCGGCACCATCGACGGCTGGGTGTGCGTAATCTCGACCCGGCTCGGGGGGACGGCGCTGGCGGATGTATGGCCTGACATGCACATCGCGCAGAAGCGGGCGATCATGGCGCAAACCGGGCAATTGCTCCGCGAACTGGGTGCGGTCCCGTTCGACGAAGACATTGCCATCCGGGTCGATTGGCCAGCCTATATCGACGGGCTCAAGGATGCCTGCATGGCCCGTCACCGCCGCCGCAACATGCCGGACGGCCTGATTGACCAGGTGCTGCCGTATCTGCAGGCCGTGGGCGAGATTGCGCCGGCGGGCCGGCTGCGCTTCATTCACATGGATATTCATCCGTGGAACTTGATGGCGCAACAGACAGACGGCAACTGGCGCTTAACGGGCGTGCTCGATTTTGGCGACGCCATTGTTGGGCAGAGCGACCTGTTTGAACTGTTGACGCCGCTAATGTTCATGGCACAGGGCGACGCCAACCTGGCCCACGCGATGCTGGCGGCGTATGGCAGCGTGGATGCTTGTTCGCTGCAACGCAAGCTTGCCGCGTGCATGCTGATCCGGCCGGATTCGGATGTAATGTTTTGCATGGATCAGGTGCCGGTGACCGGGCCGCGTGAGACCTGGAGCGAAATCGCTGCGCAAATGTTTCCGGTGTGAGTGTGGACGCAGGGCAGATGCCATCAAGAATCTGCCTGACATTCCTCAACAAGGGTTCCTCACTCGCATTTCGCATTTTACATAATATAAAGATTCGCCATTGCTGCTGCAAGCGCGAGTAGGGCGCATAGCTCTGTTTGTACAAATCCCATTTGTAATTTGAACGTTTTCACCTTGATGGCGTTCTCCTCTGCCGCGATAGCTTTTACAGCTTCGCCTATGTCAACGCCGGCCGCATTCGCCATTTTTATGGTCGTGTTGTAGTCTGGAAGGCCTTGTCCTTTAAGCCAACGATCTAGGGTTGGTTGCCTCACTCCCCACTCTTTGGCGACTGAGTTAACCGAGCGGCCCTTCAAGGCTTTAGCTATCAATTCTGAGTAATTCATAGAAAATATTTCCTTGTTGCGTTATACCAATTCGTGTAACTTGGCATTACTCCATTCCGTGTAGCAGTTACACGGTTTTGTATGTAAACCATAGCACATCCGTGCTCACATGCAATCGCTCTCGTGGGCGACAACTTAAGGAAAATTCGTTATGAAAACTATCATTCAAATTCTCAATGTCGTCGTAAACGCTGGTCGCTCCAAGAAAACCGGCAATGACTATGACATGCGTATGGCTCAATGTGTCGTTGAGCGTACCGATCCAAACACGGGCGCACCGGCCCCGTTGATAGGCGAACTGCTGTTGCCTAAACAATTCCAAGAAACTCCCCCAGGTCGATACGAAGTCGATTTCGAAGTGTCGGTTGGTAACGACAAGCGCATCGGTGCTGTCGTTTCTTCCATCGTTCCTGCGCCTTCTGGTCGCGTTACTGCTGCGCCGGCATCCGTCCCCGCTAAGGCTTAATCATGACGGTTTGTGCGAAGTTGATCTCGACGGCTGACGGCATGGTCGTTGCGCTCGATCCCACTCACACAGACCTTTCTACTTGTGCCTATGTTCTTGAGGATGGGTCGTCAACGGCGTGGCGTGAGTTGGGCAATCTCAGTCTAGAGAATGCTTCCCAGATTTCTATGCTTGTCGCCGCTTTATGGGCGCTCGCTTTCGGTCTTCGGCAGGTTCGTCGCGTCCTCGACGCTGCTGACGAAAAAGAATAAAAGAGTTGTACCCCTGTTGTTAAACCGTAGTTCAAAACCTGAAAGAGAAAACATGAACAAAATGATCAAACGCATCGGTTGCGCTGTTGCTGGCTCGTTCGCCGTTACTCAAATGGCTTCGGCCGCAATCGACACCTCGTCGGTAACGACTGCACTGACCGAAGCGGCTACTGCCGTCGGTGTCGTCGGCGCTGCCGTCCTGGTCGTGGTGGTTGGCACGAAAGTGTTCAAGTTCATCCGCGCTGCAATGTAATCGGGGTTTCCCCCTGGTTGGTGGGGGTCCTTGTGACTCCCATTTTTTTTGTCCATTGGAGGTGCGTATGAGTTTGATTTACCTGGTTGCCGTCCTCGGCGCGTTCTGGATCTTGTTCCATGATTAACCTGCTCCGCGCCTCCCTGGCTTTGCTGGCTTTTGCTCTGTCCCCCTTCGCGTACGGCGCTGATTACAAGTACGGCAACGCTGAGTATGGCTTTCACGATTCCGCTGAGGCTGCATGTCGTGCTGGCTATGGTATGCGCACTCCGCAACCTGGTCGAACTTTCTACCGTTCGTTCCCCGACAGCGGTTCTCAACAGTCGTTTTTTTGTACTGAGATGATTGCCAATATCGGTGAGAACGGGTTTGGATATGTGACTCGTCAAGGTGATACGTGTTCGCCGCCGAAGATTTTTAATGCTGCCGCTGGTAGTTGCGCGCTGCCACCTGGCCCGACTTGTACTAAGGGTCAGAAATGGAACGTAAAGCGCGCCGGCAGCGACAATCCGACCAATAACGCCGGGGGCTGCGAGGCCGTGGTTATCAAAATGAGTGTGTGCCACGCTGAGGGTATGCCGCCTGTCGTCTACTGCTGGTATGAGATGGAGCTTACCGGCAACCCCGCTAAACCTGGAGTCACTGATAATGGCCCTTCCGCTTCGCCACCTCCTCCTGATGCCACGCCTGTTCCTTCGCCGCCTAAGCCTCCACCTCCGAAACCTGGTGATTCTGGCTCTGGCGGTGGTACTGGTGACCCTTCTACTTCTGGCGGGTCTGGTGCTTGTCCAGCTGGTACTGTACAGGCTGGGTTTTCCGAGTCTGGTAAGCCCCTCTGCGTCGGTATGGGAACTAATCCAACTAACCCGCCACCTCCTGGTGATGTGACCACTAAGCCCCCGGTGCAAAGTCCTGACGGTCAAATGTCATCGCAGGATGTCGTCGTCAAAAATCGTGACGGTTCAACTACTACCACTACTACGATCAGGCAGACTGATGCTAACGGCAACGTCACCGTTAGTGTTCGTCAAAATACTACTGAATCCTCTGCCGGCACGCCTGGGTCATCCGATCAGGGGGAGAAGGATAAAGGGTTCTGCCAGGCCAATCCGACGCTCTCGATCTGTCGTGAGTCTTCGGTTTCTGGGTCATGTGAGGCTACGTCGTGCGTCGGTGACGCTATCCAGTGTGCGACGCTTCGCGAGACCGCCAAGATGCAATGCCGTGAGCAAAAGGACCGGGACGATGCTGACGCCAGTGGAATGCTTGCGCTTGGTCGTGATGCCGGCAGCGGTAATGATCCTCAGAAGGGCATTCTGCCATCGCCTGATAAAGCGTCTGTGATCGATTTGCCGACCAGTCTTGATACGTCGGGTTGGCTTGGCGGCGGCGCGTGTTTTGCCGATAAAACTATCGCAGTAATGGGAAAGTCCATCGTCATTCCGTTTTCTAAGGTTTGCAATATTCTCTTGGCGTTCCGCTACGCGATTATGTTCGTCGCTGCGATTATTTCGTTCAAGACGATAAGCGGCGCTATTTTCAACTGAAGGATCGTCTATGTATATTCGTCTAGCTCAGGTTCTTTGGGGCCTTTTCATGATGGTCTTGCCCTCGATTATCGGCAGGGTCTTGCTTGCCCTCGGGATGGGGTTCGTAACGTTCAAGGGTTTTGACTTTATCGTCACCTGGATTCTGAATAACGCCAAAGATAACCTTGCTGGCATGCCTTCCGAAATCCTTCAATTCCTCGGTTTTCTCTGGGTTGACAAGGCTATTGGCATGATCTTTTCCGCTTTCTCCGCTGCCCTCCTTGTCAAGCTCGCGGGTTCCACGTCTGTGACGAAAATGGTCAACAAGGCTCCGGGATGAGCATCAGTCTACACACCGGGTTGCCTGGTAACGGGAAGACTCTTTATACCATCGGGTTCGTGAAGCAATGGTCCGAGCGTGAGGGGAGGGAGGTCTACTACCATGGCATTGCCGATCTCACTTTGCCTTGGAATAAGCTCGATGATCCGAAAAAATGGTTCCTCGTTCCACCTGGTTCCATCGTTGTTATTGATGAGGCGCAGCAGATCTATCGCAATCGGTCCATCAGGTCTGACGCGCCTGAGCATGTCACCGAGCTGGAGACGCACCGGCATCTGGGCATCGACCTTGTGCTGATAACGCAGCACCCATCGTTGATTGATCCTGCTGTTCGCAAGCTCACCCAAACTCATAGGCACATTGTCCGAATCTGGGGTATGCAGTCTGCCACGATCCATCTGTGGAACGGCGTCAAGGACAACTGCGACAAGCAACGCGCCGATTCAGAAAAGTCCAAGTTTATCTTCGACAAGTCGCTCTATGGCGTCTACAAGAGTGCTGAGGTTCACACGATGAAGCGTCGTATACCGATGCGGGTTGTCTTCTTGTTGCTTGTGCCATTGTTGTTGTTTGCTGCTGCCTACGTCGTCTATTCGATAGCTGTGAAGCCTAAAAAGGTCGCCCCCGTTGGCACTGGTCCGGAAGCGGCCGCCATGTCCGCGGCCTCGCCTGGTGCTGCTCAAGAAAGGTTCGATCCTGTTGCTGACGCACGGCGGTATGTTTATCAAAACACGCCTAGGGTTCAGCACGTTCAGCATACGGCGCCAAAATATGATGAGCTTACAAAGCCGCAGGCCGTTCCCGTTCCGGCCATGTGCATCAAGACCAAGAGCGCTTGTCAGTGTTACTCGCAGCAGGGGACAAAAATGGACGTCGTGGGCAATGCTTGCTTTGATATTGCCTACAACGGGTATTTCCAAGAGTTTGACCCTAATGGTCGAGATTCCGAGTCTCGGAGGCGTCAGGATACGACAGTGCAGCCTCCTTCGCCGCCCCCTGTTCAAGCTCCCCAGGCGGTCGCTTTTGCCCATGATCCGGATGCATACAAGTTGGCTAAAAAGTAGTGGCAGCACAAGCGGCCCGAAGGGCAAAATCTTTGGGCGCTTCTTGAGTCGGTGGTGGATTTTGAATTAATTTTTTCCGGAGTAGTCTGGCATCGGAGCCGGGAGGCGACACGCTTCCAAAGTTTTAGCGGGTAGTCCGTCGGCTTGTTTTGTGCCCGTTTGTGGCACGTCGGCAAGCGTCCCCATTCTGATAGCTGGTTTTCTGTTTGAATGGTATGTAGCCCGGTTAGAACCGCTGTGGCGGCAAGCGCAGGCCAAGCGCAGCGCCGCCCAGCGCGCCGCGAAGCGGCGCTAAACTTGTATTAGGGACACTCAACGGATACAGCAGGCTCTAAGGTTACTTTAAAACTGCCTCCGTCGATGTGGTAGGAATGGGAAATTAAAAAAAGTTGGCCCCCTAAGTGATCGAAACACTAAGGGGGCCGATTCGATCAACCTCTGTACAGGTCAACGAATGAACGAATTAGATAACGCAGATGAATTTTCGTCAATCGATTTTAACAGCCATCGTGGTAACCAATCGTACAAACCCGACTGGTGGGTTGATGATGGGCAGCGAGGCACGTGGCAGGACGGTTATACGGCCCGTAAACGCGTTTTTCCTGACGGTCAGTGTGAGATTACAGTTTCTCGAGACCGCTTCTTTAAGGGCGCTGCTATATCTCCTAAAGTCAAAGCGAAGAGGGGTGAGTCTGACAAGCGCGAGGCCAATGATGACGATGCCGGTCGTCGTGCGAAGAAAAAAGTTCGTGAGCTTTGTAAGTCAATTGGTGCTGATCGTATGGTGACGTTGACGTACCGTCAGAACATGGTCGATCGTGATACGGCACTTAAACACTGGGACCTGTTTCGTCGCAAGTTGGCAAAGCATAAGCAGTTTCATTATGTGGCGGTGATTGAGGAGCAGGTGCGCGGCGCTTTGCACTTTCACGTCGCCGTAGCCGGTCGGCAGATGTACACATTGCTTCGGTCGATCTGGCAAGGCATTCTTGGTCTCGGTCCTGACGGCCAGCAGATGGGCCAAGTCAATGTTCGTGATCCTCACAAGTTTGGCTTCGGCGTCAAAGGTGCGCACAAGATCGCTACCTATATTGCCAAGTACTGCGGTAAAGATATGCAGTGCCGTGATCTCAATCAAAAGAGGTATTTTCGGTCTAAAGGCATTGTTGTCCCTGAGGTCCAGTCTTGGCGCTTGCCCTGTACGTGTCAGCTCGGGGCCGTCCATGCGGCTTTCGCCGCGCTTCTTGGGCATTCGTTGAATGGTCTGCAAAGTTGGTGCAATAACGGGCTTGGTGTCGTTTGGTTGGCCACTGAGCCCGGCTTTCACCAGGTGGACGACTGTCCATTTTAATTTGTTATAAAGTGTTCAATTTCTTGTCGAGTTTCAGAGATTGGGCTCAGATATGGGGAAACCATTGTTGCAGAGGGTAGAGGATGAGTTTCGCAACGAGTATTGGAAAATTAGGGTGTCCAGAGGAACTAACTGGAAGGCTGTCAACAGGACTAGGGTGTTGGCCGAGATCTTTTACATACTTGGGATACCGCGCTGGGCCGTCAGAGAAGCACGCTACTGCCTTCGTGTTCGTGTGTGTCAGCGATGCTATGGTGGTGAGTTACGATGCTATTCAATTTGTGGTCGCCAAGACCGTGGTGACTTCGCTAAAAATAAGGTCGAAGGTTAATCATAAACACGATGGCGTTGCCTAGACTAAATTTCCGTGTCAAGATGCCATCTATTGGCGGTGCGTAACGCGACCATATGTGCATCGACATAGCGATGCTTGGAAATGTTTTTGGAGACTTCTCGATGCTCTATCAGGATCAGAGCTATTCTAGTACTGTAGAGACGGATGGCGTCTTGACCGGTGAGGCGGTTGGGATGTTTCAAGCGGCGTTTTTGCTAGATGAAGCTGATTATCTTCGTTTTATTTCGCCTTCTGCGAACGCTGTCGGGTTCTGGGCCATAACTATCTTCAGTGGTGTAGTAGGGTATGCGATCGGATTGTTGCCGAAGGCGCTCAGCTATTTTACTGGCGGCGTAGAATTTGTCACTCGTTTGGAATTGTTCACTGTCATTGGCACTCTGCTTTTATCGGCGTGTCTTTTTGGGTGGTCTAAAGTAAGGCCTAGTGATTACAAGGATGTCCGTAGGAGGGCGGAATTGCATTTCAAGAGCGCGCCGAAACAACGTCAAATCCATAGGCCTAGGAATGAAGAATAAAATATCCCACAACCATATTTCGACTGATTCTAAGCGGTTTCAAACCGTAGTCTTATGCTCGAATGTAATTTCGAATTTCAAGGATATTTTTGTCTTCGGGGAAGTAGTTCCGTTGGCTTTCGAGGTGGGGCAGGATGCTGACCAAGTTTTCCCCTTGGTGTCTCTTTATGGTATCAAGGCCCCTAACTCGTTGGCGTTTATACAAATTGTAGATAAATCTGTTGCGAAGCATCCTGCGGTAAAAGTTTCCAGGCGAAATGGTGCCGTTGAGGTTACTGTTTCGGGCAAGGTGATCGTTGCAGCTGAAGCAATTTCTGCGACACAGTTAGTTGTAAAAAAACTGGATTTGCGGCCGATTGGTCTGGAGATTTACGGCGACGATACCATGATGAAAATCGCTACAAACATGTTCCGCAAAAATCGCTTTGACGGCACTGGTGTAGCGTTCAAGTTAGGGTAGTGTCCGTCACAATAATCAAGCTCTGGAAACGATATAAATCGTTTCCCCTCCGCTTCGTCTATTTGACATAATATAAATTATGCGAAGTTTGCGGTGTAGGGTGAAGGGCCGTGCAAGCCAATGGCCTGCAGCGCCCCGGGCTCGATCAGCGCGTTTTGTCGGCAATCTTTGCCCTTGCCACATGCAGCTTCCGGTAGCTGTCGATCAAGCGATGATGCCGGTCGAGACCTTCGAGCTTCATGCTGGTCGGCGTCAGGCCGAAGAACCGCACGCTGCCGTCGAGCGAACCCAGCACGGCGTCCATGCGCGCATTGCCATACATGCGACGGAAATTGGCTTCGTAATCGGCCATGTCCAGTTCATCGTCCAGTTCGACGTCGAGCGCGTTATGCATGGCGCGATAAAACAGGCGCCGTTCGGCAGTATTGTCGTTGTACTGCAAGAACGCACCGACCAGCTCCTGCGCTTCCTCGAATTGCTGGAGCGCCAAATGAATCAGCAGCTTGAGCTCCTGGATCGTCAACTGGCCCCAATCCGTGTTTTCATCGAACTCGATCCCGATCAAGGTGGCGATATCCATGTAATCGTCCAGCTCGCTGTCTTCCAGGCGTTCGAGCAAGGCTTCCAGACTGGCCTCATCCAACCGGTGCAAATTGAGGATATCGGCGCGGAATCCCAGCGCCACGTTGGTGTTATCCCAGATCAGATCCTCGACCGGATAGATTTCGGAATAGCCTGGCACCAGGATTCGGCACGCCGTGGCGCCGAAATGCTCGAACACGGCCGTGTAGACCTGTTTGCCCATCGCGTCGAGAATACCGAACAGCGTCGCCGCTTCCTCGGCATTGGAATTGTCGCCGTGGCCAGAAAAATCCCAGTCCACGAACGCATAATCGGCCTTGGCGCTGAAAAAGCGCCACGACACGATGCCGCTCGAATCGATGAAGTGTTCGACAAAGTTATTCGGCTCGGTGACCGCGTTGCTGGCAAAAGTCGGCGGCGGCAAGTCGTTCAAGCCCTCGAAACTGCGGCCCTGCAGCAGTTCCGTCAGACTGCGTTCGAGTGCGACTTCGAGGCTGGGATGCGCGCCGAACGAGGCAAATACGCCGCCTGTGCGGGGATTCATCAAGGTCACGCACATGACCGGGTACACGCCGCCCAGCGACGCATCCTTGACCAGTACCGGGAAACCTTGTTCTTCCAGACCCGCGATGCCGGCCACGATGCCCGGATAGCGCGCCAGCACCTCCTGCGGTACGTCCGGCAGCGCGATTTCGCCTTCGATGATTTCGCGTTTGACCGCCCTTTCGAAAATCTCCGACAAGCACTGTACCTGGGCTTCGGCCAAGGTGTTGCCGGCGCTCATGCCATTGCTGACGAACAGGTTTTCGATCAAATTGGTCGGGAAATACACGACTTCGCCGTCGCTGTGACGGACGTAGGGCAGCGAGCAAATGCCGCGTTCCGGATTGCCCGAATTGGTATCGTACAGGTGGGAACCGCGCAATTCGCCGTCCGGATTGTAGATTGCGCGGCAGTAGTCATCGAGAATCTCGACGGGCAGCGCATCCTTGCGGCCCGGCTTGAACCAGCGCTCGTTCGGATAATGCACAAACGGCGCATTGGCGATGTCTTCACCCCAGTAGCTGCCGGCGTAAAAGTGATTGTTATTGAGGCGCTCGATATATTCGCCCAGTGCCGACGCCAGCGCGCTTTCCTTGCTCGCGCCTTTACCGTTGGTAAAACACATTGGCGAATGGGCGTCGCGGATGTGCAGCGACCAGACGTTCGGCACGATATTGCGCCAGGACGCGATTTCAATCTTGATGCCCAGGCCGGCCAGAATGCCCGACATATTGGCAATCGTCTGCTCCAGCGGCAGATCCTTGCCGAGGATGCGGGTACTCGACTGCGCGGATGCATTGAGCATCAATAGCGACTGGGCATCGGCATCGAGATTGGCTACTTCGTCGATGATGAATTCGGGTCCGGCCTGGACGACTTTCTTGACGGTGCAGCGATCAATCGAGCGCAAGATTCCCTGCCGGTCCTTGTCCGAGATATCGGCAGGCAGCTCGACCTGGATTTTGAAAATCTGCTGATAGCGGTTTTCCGGATCGACGATATTGTTTTGCGACAGGCGGATGTGCTCGGTCGGAATGTTGCGGGTATCGCAGTAAAGTTTGACGAAATAGGCGGCGCACAAGGCGGACGAGGCAAGGAAATAGTCAAACGGCCCGGGCGCCGAGCCATCGCCCTTGTAGCGGATTGGCTGGTCGGCGATGACCGTAAAATCGTCGAACTTGGCTTCCAGCCGCAGTTTGTCGAGAAAGTTGACCTTAATTTCCATGAGAATTCCAGACCGTATGCAAGAGAAAGTAGGCGCTATTATACGGAGCCCTTGGCGCTGGCCGGGGAACACCGCAAAACCCGCCGCCGCTGCCCCCGGCTGACGCGGCCTTCTCCCCTTCCCTCACCAAGCCGGAAATACGGCAGCTCAGGCCGGCCGCCTGGCTTTCTTGGCTGGCGCCGTATTGTTGAGCGCGATGGCGGCCCGGATCAATGCCTGCAGCGCGCTGACGTCGATGGTCTCGCCTTCGTGAACATCGATGGCACGGCGTGCGTTGCCCTCCAGGCTGGCATTGAACAGGCCGCTGGGATCGGGCAGCGACGCGCCCTTGAGAAACGTCATTTTCACCGCTGCCTTGTAGGTTTCCCCGGTGCAGATGATGCCATTGTGCGACCAGACCGGTACGCCGCGCCATTTGACTTCTTCGACGATGCCCGGCGCAGCGTCCAGAATGGTCTGGCGCAAGCGGGTCAGCGTGGCGCCGCGCCAGTCGTCCAGCGCGGCAATCTTGGCCTCGATGGCCTGCGCTGCGGGCATGCTGTCGGCGGCGGAATCGGACTGTTTCATGGATATCTCCGTGCAAAGGTATCGTCGGCCGATTCTACACGGGGATCCAGCCGGAACAAAAACGCAACGAAAAGTGATACGAAGCTTTAAGTTGCTACACATAAACAGTAGAATAGGTTTGGACTGTAGAAGTGGCAACTTTTACAGCTTGACCATTCGCGACGGAGAGATGATGACCGCAGTAAGTAAATTGAAGCGACAGTTGGTTCTTGCAGGGGTGATCTTCGCAATGGTTTCCGGACAGTCGTTTGCAGCGGTGGACGTTGCGGGCGTCAAATATGAGGAGTCGGTGTCACTGGGGGGCAAGCAGCTGGTACTGAACGGTGCCGGTGTCAGGAACAAGTTCGTGGTCAAAGTGTACGCGGCCGGCCTGTATTTGCAGGATCCGCAAAGCACGGTCGACGGGGTGATGAAGGCGGAGGGACCGCGACGCATGCATCTGGTGATGCTGCGCGACATTTCCGCGGACGACCTTGGCATGGCATTCATGACAGCGCTGTCAGAGAATGTCCGGCCCGAAGACAAGGCCAAGATCGTCACCCAGATCAGCAAGTACGGCGAGATGTTCAGCCAGGTCAGTTTCCTGAAAAAAGGCGACACGATCGACACCGACTGGATCCCCGGCGTGGGCAACCAGTGCTATGTCAACGGCAAGAAGGTCGGCCCGGTGATCTCGGACATCCTGTTCTACAACTCGGTCTTGCGGGTCTGGCTCGGCGACAAGCCGGTCGATCCGGTGTTGAAGGCCAAGTTGCTGGACCAGCCAGCCGCACCCAAGAAGTAAGCCTCAGCAAGGCGCCGGCGTTCGCGGCGGCGCCTGTCGTACCTCAGTGCAGTGCCGTCACGGCGTAGCCTTTTTCTGCAATCTGTTCATTCAGATGCTCGATATCGTAGACCTCGATCCGGTCTGCCGCGTCGTCCACTTCCACCGCCCGCGCTTCCATTTCCCAGTCGGTATTGATCGCCTCGTTGGGGATGTTGCGGCTCTCTGGCACGGCCAGATAGGAAAATTTGCCATCGTGTTCGGCTCGGCGGTAAATATCAAGGCGCATGATGAATCCTGAATCGGGTTGGTCGGGGCGTAGTAGTTGCCGAAGCCGTCGCAGCTGGCTTCGCACAAGCATACCGCCCCTTTATACACCAAAGCGCCAGGCAAGGCAGCACTGCCCTATTCCGCCAAGCAATGCCAAGTGGTCAGCGGCCGGGGTTCCCGCGCAGAACACGGGCGGGCAGCAGCACAATTGCGCGCAATAATTCAAACACGGCGTCGACGCCGATGCCGATCAGGCGAAACGGCAGCATCAGCAGCCACACCAGCGGGTACAGGACCAGGGCCAGCAAGGCCAGCGGCCAGCACAGAAACAACACGAGCAGCCAGACGAGAAAACTGAACATTGCACACTCCGCGAAAAGACATTGGATGTGCTGACTGTAGGCCAGGTGCGCCAGGCGCGCAAACGCCATGCGACGGCCTGCAGGCGCGTGCGATCAAGGGCGCAAAAACGGGGATGAACGGAATTACTGGCCGACGCAAATGATCTTGGTCGTGTACTCGTGGGCGTTGGGTTTGCGGGCGGTGGCCCAGTCGATGGCTTGCTGGGCATCGGCGACGGTCATGATGCTGGCCTTGTCCTTGTTCTTGATGAAGGAAACACCCTCGAACTTGCCTTCCTTGCTGCGCATGACCTTGGCAAACACGGGTGGCTTGGTGTCGCCATCGCTGATCTTGTTTTGCTGGACGAGGTAGCGCTGATCGTTAGTTTCCATGTGGCGAACTTGAAATGAGATGAAGTAGGCGACATTTTACGGCCTGACGCTCCCCGGCGGGCAGGAAAATCAGGCGTAGGCAGCGATCCTCGGGGCGTCGGCAGTCGATTCGGCGTGCACGACCTCGACCCGGATGGCCGCCTCCAGCGATGGGATCGAGCCCCCTGCCCGGTACTGGAAGCTGACCTGCAGCTGGTCGCCCACCTGGACCCGGACCGGCTTGGTCAGCGGCAGACTCATGTAATGATTGAGCCAGTCGATCGTGCTGTTTTCTTCCTGCACTACAGCCAGAATGTTCTTGGTGATAAAGCGCATGGCATGCACGATCCCCGCCTTTTCGATCTGGAACGTGCCCTCCCAGGCGATGGTACTGTCGACCGGCTGGCTAAAGTCGAGAATGCTGTAGACAGCCGGCGCGGCCAGTTCCACCGTGCCGGGCCGGGTTACATGGGTTTCCTGGAATTGGACGATGGGCGCATAAAAGCCCTCGAAGTCGTAATCCTGCTGCAAGGGCTGAACTGCCATGATGGCCGCTTCCGGCAAAAAGATCGGCAGCGGCCCGCCAAAGCGTGCCAGGTAGCGGCGCTTGAACGATTCCATGACCTCGACCTGCTTTTCGCGCAGCATGGCCACATGGATCATTTCGCAAATGACGACATCCACCGGCTCGGGCGGCAAGTATTCGAAAGCGTCGGCATGGACGACTTCGACCTTGTGGCCATTCGGATTCATGCCGAGCATCTTGCGCGCGGCAACCACCATGTCCGGATTGAATTCGACGCAATACACCTTGGCCGCGCGCGCCGCGGCAAACCACGACAGCACGCCCGTGCCGCCGCCCAGTTCCAGCACTTTGGCGCCGGGCTTGACCGCGTAATTGATGGCTGCCTTGAAACCATGCATGCGGTTCTGGTCCATCAGCATATTGTGATGGTAGTGGACAGGGATGAACTGTCCCAGGTAGCAGCTTTCGATTTCGCGTTCGTTGAGCATGGCGGTCCTTGGCGGGTTGTACGTCGATGTTCCCATTATCGAGAGGACAGCGCCGGGCCGATGGCTGGAGAATGTCGGCTTTTCCATGCCAGTTCAGGCTTTCAGGACTTGCTAACTCACTTTATCTTCGCGCTGTATGGTATTGAATAAATTGAAGAAGTTGTCGCTTGTCTGCTGTGCAACCTGGGCCAGCGGGATGCCCTTGAGGTCGGCAATGTACTCGGCCACATGCTTGACGAAGCCGGGTTCGTTCATCTTGCCCCGGTGCGGAACCGGCGCCAGATACGGCGAATCGGTTTCGATCAGGATACGATCGAGCGGCACGGCCTTGGCCACGGCCTGCAGGTCGCGCGCGCTCTTGAACGTGACGATGCCGGAGAACGAAATGTAAAACCCCATGGCCAGGGCAGCTTCCGCCACTTCCAGCGATTCGGTAAAGCAATGCATCACCCCGGCCACACCGCCCTGATCGGTGCCTGCTCCCTCTTCCTGCATCAGGCGGATCGTGTCTGCGCTGGCCGCTCTTGTGTGAATAATCAAGGGCTTGCGCGTGATTCTTGAAGCACGAATGTGAGTGCGGAAACGCTCGCGCTGCCATTCCAGATCCCCCTCGAGCCGGAAATAATCGAGACCGGTCTCACCGATCGCGACGATTTTCGGATGGTCCGACAGTAAGACCAGCTGCTCGACGGTCGGTTCCGGCGTATCGACGTAATCGGGATGCACGCCAACCGAGGCAAAGATGTGGGGATAGGTCTCGGCCAGCGCGAGCACCTGTGGGAAATCCGGCAAGTCGACCGACACGCACAGGGCGTGCGTGACCTGGTTCGCCGCCATGGTGGCGAGCAGCTCGGGCATCCGGGCCGACAGTTCGGGGAAATTGATGTGGCAGTGGGAATCGATGTACATCCCACGATTATAAAGTCTAGGCGACGCGCTTGCCGAGGATAATCAGGTCGCGCTCGACCCCGTCGAGGTTGGCCACGCGCGGCAGATTGGCCCAGGTATCGAAACCGAAGCGGCGGAACAGTGCCAGGCTGGGCTGGTTGTGGCCGAAGATGAATCCCAGCAGCGTGTGTACCGCGATGCTGGGGGCAAACGCAATCGCTTGCTCCAGGCAATAGCGGCCAATGCCTTTGCCGCGCCAGGCTTCATCGATGTAGATCGACAGCTCGGCCGTACCGGCGTACGCCGGACGCCCGTAAAAATTCGAATACGACATCCAACCAAGCAGCGCCGGCGCGGCCGAGGTATCGGCGGCGTCATGGATCACCCACAACGGACGGCGGGCCGGATCGTGGTCGTCGAACCAGCCCTGGCGCGAGGCAACCGAAACCGGCTCGGTATCGGCGGTCACTTCGCGCGAGGCCACAGTCGAGTTGTAAATGGCAACGATGGCAGGCAGGTCGTCGGGACGGGCGATACGATGGGTATAAGACGGCATAAAAGCGGGAACGAAGAGGTCAGCGGACGATCAAAGCGTGTGGGTGGCGCGCGACGAACGCAGGGCCGCGCCGAGAATTTCCTCGATCCGCAGCTTGGCGCGGTGGCCGGTTTCATCGTCCGGAAAGTGCACGCCAATACCCTGGGCCTTGTTGTTATTGGCGCCAGCGGGGGTAATCCACGCGACCTTGCCGGCAATCGGGTATTTGTTCGGGTCATCCATGAGCGCGAGGATCAGGTAGATCTCGTCACCGAGCTTGTACGGCTTCACGGTGGGCACAAACATGCCACCATGCTTGAGGAAAGGCATATAAGCGGCGTACAGCGCCGCCTTTTCCTTGATCGCCAGCGAGAGCACCGAGGGCCGCGCGGGCTGCGTGGCATTCGGGTCAGGTGGTTTGCCGGTCATGTAAATCCTTTCAGGTACAACATGCAGTGTAATCGAGCAACATATCTTCGAGGAACAGTTTAGGCGACAAGGGATGGTCCGATGTTGCCCGCCGTTCATTTGCGCTCTTAATTGCCCGCATCAGGTTGGAAGTGTGCACTTTCCCGGCTATCGCTGCAAGTTCCTTCTGATAGCGTGGGTAATATCTGATGCTTCCGGACAGTTTGTATGAAAATACATCATAAAGCCAGCGTTGCTGCCAAGCCACCACCGCACTCAGCGAAGTCTTGCTCAATTTATCAGCCGCCTTGAGGGCGCCATCGATGCTGGGCCGGGCCAGCATTTGCAGCAACACTTCCATGTCGTCGCGGTCGCCCGCCTCGGACTGGGCCAGGGCTGCCAGGGGCGCACCGCCCTGTTCGCGCAGCCAGCTGTCGGCGTCGGCCAGCCCCTGGGCCTTGAGCCAGGCGGCGGCCTGGGCATGGTCGGGCATGGGCAAGGCAAACTTGCGGCAGCGCGACAAGATGGTGGGCAGCAGACGGTCCAGGCTGTTTGACGACAGCAGGAACACGGTGCCCGGCGGTGGTTCTTCCAGCGTCTTGAGCAGCGCGTTCGAGGCCGGCGTATTGAGCGCTTCGGCCGGATACAGCACGACCACGCGCAAGCCCTGGCGGTGGGTGGAAATATTCATGAAGTCCGCCAGGTTACGGATCTGCTCGATCTTGATTTCCTTGGAAGGCGTCTTGGTGGACTTGGTCTTCTTGCCGTCGCTGTCGGCGCCCTCCTCGCCTTCCGGCGCCTCGTCTTCCAGCGCCTCGGGGCGCACGCGCCGGTAGTCGGGATGATTATGCTGCGAAAACCAGCCGCACGACACACAGGTGCCGCAGGCGTGTCCATCCGGCAAGCCGTTCTCGCACAGCAAGGCTTGGGCAAATGCTTCGATGAAGTCCGCCTTGCCGGTTCCGGCGGCGCCGTGGAACAGGATTGCGTGCGGCAACCGCTCGCGTAACTGCTGCAGTTGGCTCCACGCGGTCTGTTGCCATGGATAGATGGAATTTCCCATTAAATCAATCGCTTGCGGCAAATAACTAAAGTGGTTTCGCGCTGCATGTTAAAGCATTTTCTCAAGTATGCCGGTCAGCTGGGTACGGATGTCGGCGATGCTGCGGGTCGAGTCGATGACCACCATACGGTGCGGAAACTCGGCCGCACGGCGCAAATATTCCTCGCGGCAAGAATCAAAAAAATCCGCCTGCTCCTGTTCGAACTTGTCGAGGGTCCGGGTCGCGTCCAGGCGCGCCCGCGCCACAGCCAGCGGCACATCGAACAGCAGCGTCAGGTCGGGCTGCAAGTGCGGATGGACCCACTGCTCCAGCGCCTCCAGCTTGGCGCGCGCGAGCCCGCGTCCCCCGCCCTGATAGGCGAAGCTGGCATCGGTAAAACGGTCCGAAATGACCCAGTCGCCACGCGCCAGCCCGGGTGCGATGACCTGGGCGATGTGTTCGCGGCGGCTGGCGAACATCAGCAAGGCTTCGGTCTCGAGGTGCATCTTTTCGTGCAACAGGAGCGAACGCAGCTGCTCGCCCAGCGCCGTGCCACCCGGTTCGCGCGAGGACACCACCGTCTTGCCATGGGCGGCGAGCCAGTCGGCGACGAAGCCGATGTGCGTGGACTTGCCAGCCCCGTCGATGCCTTCGAAACTGATGAATTTGCCTGGCGTACCGGCTAATGTGCTGCTTTGGGTCATGAAACAGGGCGCGCTTTATCGTTGGTATTGATTGACAGCCTTGTTATGGTCGCCCAGGTTGTCCGAGAACTTGCTGGTGCCGTCGCCGCGCGCGACAAAGTACAGGGCATTGCTTTTTGCCGGCCCCAGTGCCGCTGCCAGCGACTGCACGCCCGGCAGGGCGATCGGCGTCGGCGGCAGACCGGTACGCACATAGGTATTGTAAGGGGTATCGGTTTCCAGATCCTTCTTGCGGATGTTGCCCGCGAAGTTGTCGCCCATGCCATAAATGACGGTGGGATCGGTCTGCAGCAACATGCCCAGCTTCAGGCGGTTGACGAAGACGGCCGCGATCATGGCGCGCTCGGATTTCTGCCCGGTTTCCTTTTCGACGATCGACGCCATCACCAGCGCTTCGTACGGGGTCTTGTACGGCAGGCTGGCATCGCGCTTTTCCCATGCCGCGTTGAGGTGATTGATCAGCAATTCATGGGCTTGTTTATAGACTTGCAGATCGCTCGACCCTTTGGCGAACAAATAGGTGTCCGGGAAGAACAAGCCTTCCGGCGACTTGTATTCGGTGGAGATCCGCGACATCAATTCCTTGTCGGACAGGTCGACCGTATCGTGTTTCAAGCTCTTACTGGCGGCAATGGCTTGGCGCATCTGTTTGAAGGTCCAGCCCTCGATGATGGTCAGCGATTCCTGGGCGAACTCGCCGCGCACCAGCTGATCGATCAGGGCGCGCGGCGTGGTGCCGGGCTTGAGCTCGTAGCTGCCGGCCTTGATGCGCGACGCCTTGCGCGTGGCACGCGCCAGGATCGAAAACAGGGTGGGATTGACGGGCACGCCTGCGCGCGCGATTTCCTGGGAGGCTGCCGCCACGCCGTTACCCGGCGTAATTGCAAACGGAATCGGTTCGCCGCTCTGCGTGATCGGTTGCTTGGCCCAGTAAGCGAAGCCGGTCCCCGCGGCAATGACCAGCAGGATAATGAGCAAGAGCAGTTTTTTCAAGGATGACATGGCTGGCGGTGAGGTTTTGCGCGGCGTCCGGCGGGATTTTCTCGACATCTCTATAATGAGCCCGTAATGATAAAGCTTTAATCAGGATAACTTAAGAATATATGACCAGCTGGAACGACTACCTCACATCGCACGGTGCGCGACATAGTGCCACAGAGCCGGCGCATGTGCCAGATTTTGGACACACTTTGGACGTTTCTGCCCTGCAGGCCGGCTTTGTTGCCGTCGTCGGCGGCGAAGGCCTGATCGCGGTCAGCGGCGACGACGCCGCCAGTTTCCTGCACAACCAGCTCACCAACGATGTCCAGCATCTGGGTCCCGGCCAGGCCCGTCTGGCCGGCTACTGCACGCCCAAAGGCAGGCTGCAAGCAACCTTCCTCATGTGGCGCGACGCCGCCTCCGTGTTCCTGCAACTGCCTGCCGCCCTGCAGCCTGCGCTGCAAAAACGCCTGTCCATGTTCGTCCTGCGCGCCAAGGCCAAGCTGAGCGATGCCACGCCGGAAGTGCTGCTCGGCTTTGGCGGCGCGGCCGCCGCGGCCACGCTGGCACCCTTGTTCGGGCCTTTGCCCGACGCGCCCTATACCACCCTGACCCATGCGCGCGGCACGCTGGTGCGCCTGTCGGACGCGTTCGGCGCGCCGCTCTACCAGTGGCTCACCACCGCCGAGCAGGCCCAGGCGGACTGGCCGGTCCTGGTGGCCACCCTGGCCGCCGCCGGCGACGATGCCTGGCGCCTGGCCGCCATCCATGCCGGGGTACCGCAAATCACCCTCAAGACCCAGGAACAGTTTGTTCCCCAAATGATCAATTTCGAACTGCTGGGCGGCGTCAACTTCAAGAAGGGGTGCTATCCCGGCCAGGAAATCGTGGCACGCAGCCAGTATCTTGGCAAGCTCAAGCGCCGTACCACGCTGGCCAGCATCGACGCCGTGGCAGCGGCCGGCGACGAAATCTATTCCGCCGCCGATCCCGACCAGCCGTGCGGCATGGTGGTCAATGCCGCGCCCAACGGGGCCGGCGGCGTCGACGTCCTGGCCGAAATGAAACTTGCCGCCATCGAGCAGGGCGATATCCATCTCGGTTCGGCCAGCGGCGCGCCGCTGCGCCTGCAGCCCATGCCCTACCCGCTTGACGCCATCGACGTCTGACATGCGCGACCTGTACATCTATTACCGCGTGCGCGACGAGGATGCCGCCCAGCTGGCGCCCCGGGTCCGTGCCATGCAGGCCGCGCTCGGTGCGGGACAGCTCAAGCGCCGTCCCGGTTCCAGCGAGGGCCAGCAAACATGGATGGAAATTTACCAGGATGTCGACAGCGCATTCGACACCGCGCTGGCGCTGGCGCTCGAACAGGCCGGTGTGCCGGCGTCGATCGCCAGTGCGCGGCATACCGAAGTTTTTACGGACATTGACTCATGTGCCTGATCGTTTTTGCATGGCGGGTGGTCCCCGGTGCCCCCTTGATTGCCGCCGCCAACCGCGACGAATACTATGACCGCCCTGCGGTGCCCGCCGCCGCCTGGCCGGAAAACCCCAAGATTTATGCCGGCCGCGACCTCAAAGGGGGCGGCAGCTGGATGGGCATTACCCAGGAAGGTCCGCACGGCCCCAAGTTCGCGGCGCTGACCAATATCCGCGGCCCGCAGGAAAGGCGCACCGACGCGCCGTCGCGCGGCGCCCTGGTGGCCGACTATCTGTCGGGCGAACTCGACGCGCAAGCCTATATCGCCAGGATCGCCGGCGACAGCGATGCCTACAATGGCTTCAACCTGGTCCTGGGCGACCGCGAACGCTTGTACTGGTTCTCCAACCGGGGCATGGACGACGAGCGCAACGGCAAGGAACTGGCACCCGGCATCTATGGCATTTCCAACAGTCTGCTGGATGCACCCTGGCCCAAGGTGGTCCGCACCAAAGCCCAGTTCGCCAGCCTGCTGTGCCAGGGCGCGCCCGAAGACGCCTATTTCGAAATGCTGGCCGATACCACCCGCGCACCCGATCTGCGCCTGCCCGACACCGGCATCGCGCTCGACCTCGAGCGTGTGCTGTCGGCCGTGTGCATCGAAACGGCAGGCTACGGCACCCGCACCTCGACCGTGGTCAAGCTGTATCAGGACGCGCCCGCCGAACTGCACGAGCGCGTCCTGCAGTAAGGAATCGGACCCTTACTGGGCCGCTGCCTTCATCTTGGTGCGCAGCATGTCGCGCACATGGGGCGTGGCCTTGTAGGGATCGCTGGGGTTTTTCGCGTGCACGATTTCATCCATGCGGTCCGCCACCCCGCCCAGCGCGCCCGGGTGCGAATAAATATAGAACTGTCCATCGCGGATCGCGTCAAACGTGATCTGGGCCACGTCGGCTGCCGACACCTTGCCCGATTCCACGGCTTTGACCGTCATCGCCTGCGCCACTTTCTGGCTGGCGGTGGCCGGTGTGGTCATGGCAACGTCGGCTGGCCGGTTGCGGTGCGACTGGCTGATCCCGGTCGGCACAAAGTACGGGCACAGGACGGAGGCGCCGATCGGCGCTTCCACCAGCTGCAAGTCGTGGTACAGCGTTTCCGACAGCGACACCACCGCATGCTTGGAAACGTTGTATACACCCATGGTGGGTGCGTTTAGCAACCCGGCCATCGATGCCGTATTGACGATATGGCCTTCGTAGTCGGGATCGGCAGCCGCGCTCGCGAGCATGAGCTTGGTAAAAATGCTCACGCCGTGGATGACGCCCCAGACGTTCACGCCCAATACCCATTCCCAGTCGCTGACGCTGTTTTCCCAGATCAAGCCGGCGGAACCGACGCCAGCGTTATTGAAGACCAGGTGGACCGCGCCGAAGCGGGCGATGGTGGCGTCGGCCAGTGCCTGCACCTCGTGCGCGTGGCGCACGTCGCAACGCATGGCCAGCACCTCGGCCCCCTTGGCGCTCAGTTCGGCCTGGGTCGCGTCAAGCGCATCCTGCTGCACATCGGCCAGCACCAGCTTCATGCCCAGTTCGGCGGCTTTGAGTGCAAATTCACGGCCCAGTCCGCTGGCACCGCCGGTAATCACGACCACACGATTGTTGAAGTTTTTCATGGAATAAGTTGTACCAGTTGTTTGCCAAAGTTGCGGCCTTGCAGCAGGCCGATGAATGCGTCAGGCGCGGCGGCGAGGCCCCGCGCCACGGTTTCGCGGTATTTCAATTGCCCACTGGCCACCAGTGCGCCCAGTTCGCCCAAGCCCTGCGGCCACAGATCCAGGTGTTCGGTCACGATGAAGCCGCGCATGGTCAGGCGGCTGGTCAGCACGTAGCGCAGGTTGCGCACGGCCAGGTCGTCGCCGTTATAGCCGGCAATCAAGCCGCACAGGGCGATGCGGCCAAAGGCGTTCATCAGCGGCAAGGCCGCGTCAAAACCGGCACCGCCGACGTTTTCGAACAGCGCATCGATGCCGTCCGGCGCGGCCGCGGCCAGGTCGGCGGCCAGATTGCCGGCCTTGTAATCGATACAGGCGTCGAACCCCAGCTGCTCGACCACATAGGCGCATTTTTCCGGCCCGCCGGCAATGCCGATCGCGCGGCAGCCCTGCAGTTTGGCCAGTTGGCCGACGGCGCTGCCCACGGCCCCGCTGGCCGCCGACACCAGAATCGTGTTGCCTGGTACCGGTTTCATGATGTGATTCAAGCCATACCAGGCCGTCATGCCGGGCATGCCCACCACGCCCAGATAGGCGGACAAGGGAATGCGGCTGTCGTCCACCTGGCGCAGCAAGGCGCCGTCGGCCACGCCCATTTCCGCCCAGCCCAGCATGCCCACCACCTTGTCACCGATGGCGAAGCGCGGATGGCGCGATGCCACCACCTCGCCGGCAGTGCCGCCGATCATGGTGTCACCGAGCGCCTGGGCAGCGGCGTAGCTTTTCGCTTCGCTCATGCGCCCGCGCATGTACGGGTCGAGCGAGAGAAAATGGTTGCGCACCAGCACCTGGCCATCCTGCAAGTCCGGGATGGCAACGTCTTCCAGGCGGAAATTGTCAGGCTGGACCGCGCCACGCGGACGCGAGGCCAGCACCATGCGTTGAAACGTCGCCACTCAGACCGCCGACACGCCGCCATCGACGGCAAGCGTCTGGCCGGTAATGTGCTTGCCCGCATCGGAGGCAAACAGCAGGGCCGCGCCCTTGAGATCTTCATCGTCGCCGATGCGCCCCAGCGGTGAGCCCTTGGCCAGCGCCTCTTCGCCGATGCTCTCGAGCACGCCCTTGGTCATCTTGGACGGGAAGAAGCCCGGCGCGATGGCATTGACGGTAATGCCGTACGCGCCCCATTCACCGGCCAGCGTGCGCGTAAAGTTGATGACCGCGCCTTTGGACGTGTTGTACGCCACCGTCTTCATGGTGCCGGGCGGATTGCCGGCCAGACCGGCGATGGAGGCGATGTTGATGATGCGGCCGTACTTGCGCGGAATCATGGACAGCTTGCCCACCGCCTGGCTCACCAGGAAGATGCTGCGGATGTTCAGGTTCATGACCTTGTCCCAGGCCTCGACCGGGTAATCCTCGGCCGGCGCGCCCCAGCTGGCGCCCGCGTTGTTGATCAGGATATCGATATGGCCGAGGCGCTTGATGGCTTCGTCCACCATCGGGCCGATGTGCGCTTCCTGCGACAGGTCGGCGGCAATTGCCGTGGCCGTGATGCCGCGCGCGGCCAGATGGGCCACCGCTTCATCGAGGTCGGACTGCTTGCGCGAGGACAGCACCAGCGTGGCGCCCTGCTCGCCCAGCGCTTCGGCCATTTGCAGGCCCAGGCCGCGCGAGCCGCCGGTGATCAGTGCGGTCTTGCCGGCCAGCGAAAATAATTCTTGGGTAGTGCGCATAAACGTATCCTTGTCGGTCAGATGGCGTAATCCATGCACTGGCGCTCGGCGCGCACAGCGGCAATGAAGGGAATGATGGCTTTGTGGGTGGGATGCGCCGCGTACTGCGCAAGCGCTTCCTGGTCGGTGAATTCGGAATACAGGATCACGTCGTAGGTCGCCTCCAGGCCCGGCTGGGCCAGCGCCACTTCGAACTTGAGCGTGCCGGGCGAGAGCTGCGCGCAGGCCTCGAGCTTGTCCTTCATCCGCGCCGCGTTGGTGGCGCGATCGGCCCCTTCGGCGTGGTCCTTGAGCTTCCACATCACAATATGTTTGATCATGGTGTCCTTAAAACCAGGCGTCCTGCATGTCGAGCGTGGTGGTGTCGATACTTGCCAGCAAATCGAGCTGCTGCGGCACTTTCGGCAATTCCCACTGGAAGAAGTAGCGGCAGGCTTGCAGCTTGCCGAGGTAAAAGTTCCTGTCGTCCGCGCTGGCGCCGCCCAGGCGTGCCGTGGCCACCAGGGCTTGCTCCAGCCACATCCAGGCGACGATCGCGTGGCCGACCGCTTCCAGATACATACTGGCATTGGCCAGGGTCTTGTTCATGTCGCCCGCTTCGTACAGCGTGGTGGTGACGCGGCCGATGCGGGCCCAGATTTCCTCCAGCTGGGTGGCATAGCCTTGCAGATCGGGCGCATCGGCCAGTCGCACTTTGCCGATGCCGGCCGCCAGTTCGGCGCTGATCGCCTTGAACAGTGCGCCTTTTTGCATGGATACCTTGCGCCCCAGCAGGTCGAGCCCGTGGATGCCGTGGGTGCCCTCATGGATCGCATTGAGGCGGTTGTCGCGGTAAAACTGTTCGACATTGTATTCGCGCGTGTAGCCATAGCCGCCGTGCACCTGGATGGCCAGGCTGTTCGCTTCCACGCACCACTGGGACGGCCAGGACTTGGTGATCGGCGTCAGGAAGTCGAGCAGCATGCCGGCATGGGCGCGCGCTTGCGGATCGAGTGCGGTATGGAAATCATCGACCAGCCTGGCCGAGTACATGACCAGCGCCATTGCCCCTTCGGCATAGGCTTTTTGCGCCAGCAGCATGCGCCGCACGTCGGTGTGTTCAATGATGGCAACCTGGGGCTTGACCGGATCCTTTTCGGCCGGATGCCGTCCCTGGGGGCGGTTGCGCGCATAGTCGAGCGCGTGCAGGTAGCCCGTCACGCCCAGCACGGCGGCGCACATGCCCACGCCGATGCGCGCTTCATTCATCATGTGGAACATGTTCATCAAGCCCTGGTGCGGTTCTCCCACCAGATAGCCGACGGCGCCCGCCTTGCCGTCCGGCCGGTGGCGCCCTTCACCAAAGTTGAGCAGGCAATTGGTGGTGCCGCGGCTGCCCATCTTGTGGTTCAGGCCGGCGAGCACGACATCGTTGCGCGCGCCAATGCTGCCATCGTCGTTCAGCAGGAATTTGGGCACGATGAACAGCGAGATACCCTTGACGCCAGGTATCAATTTGCCGTCGGGCCCGGGAATCTTGGCCAGCACCAGATGCACGATATTGCCGGCCAAATCATGTTCACCGGCCGAAATCCACATCTTGTTACCGGTCAGCCGGTACTGGCGCTCGCCTTCCGGGCCGGCCACGGGATCGGGCTCGGCGCGGGTGGTGATGTCGGACAGGCTGGACCCGGCCTGCGGTTCCGACAGGCACATGGTGCCGAAGAACTTGCCCGCCAACAGAGGCCGCACGAAGCGGTCGATCTGGCGCGGCGTGGCAGTCTTGAGCAAGGTGTTGGCGTTGCCCACCGTCAGGAAGATGTACGCCGAGGTGGCGATATTGGCCGAAGTGAACCAAGCCGACAGCGCCTTGTCTACCACACAGGGCAGCTGCATGCCATCGAACGCGTAATCCTGGCCGGACGCCATCAGGCCGGCGGCAGAAAACGCGTCCAGCGCTTTTTTCACCTCGGGGATGATCGTGACCTTTTCACCGTCAAAATGCGGTTCGTTGGCATCGTTCTTTTTGTTATGCGGCGCAAACAGATCGGTGGCGATCTGCTCGGCGGTATTGAGGGCCGCGTCAAACGTTTCACGGCTGTGGTCCTGGAAGCGCGGCCGCGCGGTCAGCGCCTCCACGTCCAGCCACTCGTACAACAGGAAGTCGATGTCGCGGCGCGACAATATCTTCGATTGCATGCGGGATCCTGGTGAGGCCAGGGCAAAGCGGCCAGGGCGGCCGCGCCCCGGCTGGGTTTACACGACTTCGAACAGGCCTGCGGCGCCTTGGCCGCCACCAATGCACATGGTCACCACAACATACTTGACGCCGCGGCGTTTGCCTTCGATCAGCGCGTGGCCAACCAGGCGCGCACCGGACACGCCGTATGGGTGGCCAACGGCAATGGCGCCGCCGTTCACGTTCAGGCGCTCCATGGGAATGCCCAGGCGGTCCGCGCAATACAGCACCTGCACGGCAAACGCCTCGTTCAATTCCCACAGGCCGATGTCGGACACCGACAACCCCGCCTTTTGCAGCAATTTGGGAATGGCGAACACGGGCCCGATGCCCATTTCGTCCGGTTCGCAGCCAGCGACCGCAAAGCCGCGGAAAATACCCAGCGGCTGCAGGCCGCGTGCTTCGGCCACCTTGCTGTTCATGACGATGGCAACCGAAGCGCCATCGGAAAACTGGCTGGCGTTGCCGGCGCTGATCACCCCGCCCGGCACTGCCGAGCGGATCTTCGATACAGCCTCGATGGTGGTATCGGCGCGAATGCCTTCATCGGCCGCGATCGTCACTTCGCGCGTGAGCAGCATGCCCGATTCCTTGTCGGCCACACCCATGGTGGTGGTCATGGGTACGATTTCGGCATCGAACAGGCCGGCTGCCTGGGCATGGGCGGCGCGCTGCTGGCTCTGCACGCCGTACTCATCCTGGCGGTCGCGCCCGATGTTGTAGCGCTTGGCCACCGTTTCGGCCGTTTGCAGCATGGGCCAGTACAGGGCCGGCTTGTTTTGCTGGAGCCAGACTTCGGCCAACATGTGGGTATTCATTTCCTGCTGCACGCAGGAGATCGATTCCACGCCGCCGGCGGCGTAGATGTCGCCTTCGCCGGCGATCACGCGCTGGGCCGCCAGGGCGATGGTTTGCAGGCCGGACGAGCAGAACCGGTTGACCGTCATGCCCGCGGTGGTGACGGGGCAGCCGCCGCGCAGCGCGATCTGGCGCGCAATGTTGGCGCCGGTCGCGCCTTCGGGATTGGCGCAGCCCATGATGACATCCTCGACCATGCCCGGCTCGATCCCGGCGCGCGCGATCGCCGCCTGCAGCACGTGCCCGCCGAGGGTGGCGCCGTGGGTCATGTTGAATGCGCCTTTCCACGATTTGGCCAGGCCGGTGCGGGCGGTCGATACGATGACGGCGTCTAACATGTTTGTCTCCTGAATGGGATGGTGTGGTTGCTGTGATGGAGTCGAGAATAGCACATTTTAGTACGACCGTTCGCAAAATTATCGACAGTAAGCTTGGCGTAAGTTTCAAGCAAGGATGACGTAAGCTTAAGCACCCACACTCCGAGTCAGCTGAGAAAAGATCGGCTAATCCGATGACGCAACAATCACAATGATGACGGAGACAATATGGCTATTACATCGGCGACAAACGGACCCAAGCCCGTACCAACGGCGCAGGGGCTGACCAAGGAAGAAAAGAAGGTCATTTTCGCCTCCTCCCTCGGTACCGTGTTCGAATGGTACGACTTCTACCTGTACGGCTCGCTCGCGGCGATTATCGCCAAACAATTCTTCGTCGGCGACCCCACCACCAGTTTCATTTTCGCGCTGCTGGCCTTTGCCGCGGGCTTCATCGTGCGTCCGTTCGGCGCGCTCGTGTTCGGCCGGCTCGGCGACATGATCGGCCGCAAATACACCTTCCTCGTCACCATCCTGATCATGGGTGCCTCGACCTTCGTGGTCGGCTTGCTGCCATCGTACGCAAGCTGGGGCATTGCCGCACCGATCATCCTGGTCACCCTGCGCATCCTGCAAGGGCTGGCGCTGGGCGGCGAATACGGCGGCGCGGCCACCTACGTGGCAGAGCACGCCCCTGAAGGCAAGCGCGGCTTCTTCACCTCGTGGATCCAGACCACCGCGACCATGGGCCTGTTCCTGTCGCTGATCGTCATTACCGGCACCCGCACCCTGACGGGCGAAGCCGCATTTGAAGACTGGGGCTGGCGCGTGCCGTTCCTGGTGTCCTCGCTGCTGCTGGGCATCTCCGTGTGGATCCGTCTGTCGATGAATGAATCGCCGGCCTTCGCCAAGATGAAAGCCGAAGGCAAGACCTCGAAAGCACCGCTGACCGAGTCCTTCCTGCGCGGCAAAAACGCCAAGATCGTGTTCCTGGCGCTGGTCGGTCTGACCATGGGCCAGGCAGTGGTCTGGTACACGGGCCAGTTCTACGCCCTGTTCTTCCTGACGCAAACGCTGAAGGTGGACCTGCTGACCGCCAACCTGATGATTGCTGGCTCGCTGCTGCTGGCCACGCCCTTCTTTATCGTGTTCGGCAGCCTGTCGGACAAGATCGGCCGCAAGTGGATCATCCTGGGCGGCTGCCTGATTGCCGCGCTGACCTTCTTCCCGATCTTCAAAGGCCTGACCCACTTTGCCAACCCGGCGCTGGAAACGGCCCTGGAAAACTCGCCAGTAAAAGTGATCGCCGACCCATCGACCTGCCACTTCCAGTTCAAGCTGACGGGTACCGAGAAGTTCCCATCGTCGTGCGACATCGCCACCGGCATCCTGACGGCCGCATCGGTGAGCTACACGATTGAAGAAGGCGAAGCGTTCTCGTTGGCCAAGATTGCGGTGGGCGACAAGCAGATCGTCTCCTTCAACGCCGTCATGACGCCAGACAACCTCAACTTCGACGCCGACAGCAAAGCCAAGGAAGCGGCCCTGAAGAAAGAAGTTGGCGCCGCCATCAAGGCAGCAGGCTATCCGCCGAAGGCCGATCCCGACCGGATCAACAAGCCCATGGTGGTCGGCCTGTTGTTCATCCTGGTGCTCTACGTGACGATGGTGTACGGACCGATTGCCGCCATGCTGGTGGAAATGTTCCCGACCAAGATCCGCTACACCTCGATGTCGCTGCCTTACCACATCGGTAACGGCTGGTTCGGTGGTCTGCTGCCGACGACGGCCTTCGCCCTGGTCGCGCTCAAAGGCGACATCTACTACGGCCTGTGGTATCCGATCATCGTGGCGCTCGTCACGGTGGTGATCGGCGCCCTGTTCGTCAAAGAAACGAAAGACAACGACATCTACGCCGCCGACTAAGCCGGCCCGACCGTCCCTCCCAACGCCGCTCCCCAGCGGCGTTTTTTATTTCCCCAACATCGGGGTCAGACCTCAAATCTGGAACTATTCCAGATTTGAGGTCTGACCCCGATGTGCTTCTCAGGCAAATTCCGGCACGCCGCACCGGTGCACGAGGCGCGTCCCCGCCGCTGTTCAATAAAGCCGCCAAATCTTCTTCGGCCCAACCGCCCCAAACGTCGTTGCATTACAACCGGGGTCAGACCTCAATTTTGGAATAGTTCCAAAATTGAGGTCTGACCCCGGTTTGGTATGATGTCGGCACTTTCAAAAAAAGAATGGGGATAGGTACATGATTTCACGTCTGTTCATGCTGGGCGCGTGCGCGCTGGCCGTCAACGCTGCTGTGGCCGCTCCGCGCGGTTTTACTGCCGATGATCTGGTCCGCCTCGAGCGCGTCGGCAGTCCGGCACTGTCGCCCGACGCTAGCCGCGTCGTCTACACAGTGCGTTCCACCAATATGGAAAAGAACCGCGGCAATACCCAGCTGTGGATGATCGACCTGCGTGCCAACAAGCCCGCACCGGTGCGCTTGACGTCCAGCGATGCCAGCAGCAGCGACCCGGAATGGTCACCTTCCGGCGATGCCATCTATTTCCTGTCGGCCCGTTCCGGCTCGCAGCAGGTCTGGCGCCTGCCCCTGAGCGGCGGCGAGGCGGTCCGCGTGACCGATCTGCCACTCGATGTCGATAATTTCCGCCTCTCGCCCGGCGGCGAGCGCATCGCCTTCTCGCTCGGCGTGTTCCGTGATTGCCCGGACCTGGCCTGCAGCAAGAATCGCATCGATGCCATGGCCAAGGACAAGGCCAGCGGCAAGGTCTACGACCGCCTCTTCGTGCGCCACTGGGATACCTGGGCCGATGGCCGCAACGCCGTGCTGTATTCGGCGCCAATCGACGCCAGCGGCCGCGTCAGCGCCACCCCCGTCAGCCTGAGCGGCAGCCTGGACGGCGACGTGCCTTCGAAACCGTTTGGCGACCGCGACGAGTACCAGTTCAGCCCGGACGGCAAGTCCATCGTGTTTTCCCTGCGCGTAGCGGGCAAGACTGAAGCCTGGTCGACCAATTTCGATTTGTTCCGCGTGCCAGCCATCGGCGGCGCCGCGCCCAGCAACCTGACAGCCGACAATCCCGCCTGGGATGCCAAGCCAACCTTCTCGCCTGACGGCAAGACCATGGCCTACCTGGCCATGCGCAAGCCGGGCTTCGAAGCGGACCGCTTCCAGCTGGTCTTCATGGATGTCGCCACCGGTAAAAAACGCCTGGTCGCCGAGAAATGGGACCGCTCGATCGCCGATTACCGCTGGACCTCCGACGGCAAATCCATCCTGGCCACCGCCGACGATATCGGCAACCATCGCCTGTTTTCCATCGATGCCGCCAGCGGCAAGGTCAGCGCGCTGAGCGGCAAGGGCGCGGTCAGCGGGTTCGACGTCAGCGGCAAGCAGCTGGTGATGGCCCAGGCCAGCCTGGGTGGTCCTGCCCAGCTCTTCCGTACCCGCCTGGGCGACGACAAGGCGGTCCAGATCACCGACCTGAACGCGGAAGCGCTCAAGGACGTCAAGTTCGGCGACTACGAGCAGTTTTCCTTCACCGGCGCCAATGGCGAAACGGTGTACGGCCACGTGATGAAGCCATGGAACGCGACTGCCGGCGGCAAGTATCCAATCGCCTTCCTGGTCCACGGCGGCCCGCAAGGCAGCTTTGGCAATGGCTGGAGCTATCGCTGGAATCCGCAGACCTATGCGGGTGCCGGTTACGCCAGCGTGTTCATCGATTTCCACGGTTCGACCGGCTACGGCCAGGCCTTTACCGATTCGATCAGCGGCGACTGGGGCGGCAAGCCGCTGGAAGACTTGAAACTGGGCCTGGCGGCGGCCGTCAAGAAGTTCCCATGGCTGGACCGCGAACGCAGCTGCGCACTGGGCGCGTCCTACGGCGGCTACATGATGAACTGGATCGCCGGTAACTGGAACGATGGCTTCAAGTGCCTGGTCAACCACGATGGCGTATTCGATACCCGCGGCATGGCCTACGCCACCGAGGAACTCTGGTTCACCGAGTGGGAAAATGGCGGCACCTATTACGACAAGCCGGCCGAGTACGAAAAGTTCAATCCGGTCCATCACGTCAAGCAGTGGAAGACGCCGATGCTGGTGATCCAGGGCGACCTCGACTTCCGCATCCCGACCTCGCAAGCGCTTGGCACCTTCAGCGCATTGCAGCGCCAGGGCGTGGAGAGTAAATTGATCGTGTTCCCGGACGAGAATCACTGGGTGCTCAAGCCAGCCAATTCGGTGCAGTGGCATAACACCGTCAAGAACTGGCTCGACGCGCATATCAAGCCCTGATCGAGACACGAGCGGCAGCGTGCCCGTGCGCGCTGTCTCCGTCGTTTCTTCACTGCCTGGAACGCGCTTGATCCGTCTTCATCTTTTTGCCATCAGGCTGCTGTGCATGGTTGCCGTGGCATGGGCGCCAACTGCTGCGCTGGCGCACGCCGCGCCAGCGAGAGATCTGTCCGAGGCGACAGGCTGCGGCATCCCCGAATGGCCCCGCTCGTCGGTGCGATTCAGCGAAGCGCCACAGGTTGAACTGCGCTTGCAGCTTGATCGGCAAGGACGCGTCACCGCCTTACGCGTGCTAAAGTCAACCGGCGTCGCCGCATTCGACAAGGCGGCCATGAAGGCACTGAAGACCTGCCGATTCATTCCCGTGGCCGGGGACCGGCCGCAGTTACCGCACGCGGTATCCGTCGTCTATCGCTGGCACCTGGACTGATGCCCTGTCGTCGAGGGCATCGGCAACCAACATGGATGTAGAGCCGGAACTGTCGGGTGCATGAATACGCCGACGATGGTGACTCCACTGCAAACTTAGGCTAATCCGCACTTGTCCAATTGTGCGCAGTATGCCCCATCATCTGCTCCCGGCACGCCTTGGCACGAAAAAAAAGCCGCTATCGCTAGCGGCTCCTGCCCATCCCGTCCTACGGTTTACCCGTTGAACCCCTTGCCCTCGCCCGCCAGCTTGACCAGCAGCGGCGCCGGCGCCCACGCATCGCCATGGCGTCCGGCCGCGTACTTTTCCATCGCGCCCAGCACATTGGTCAGGCCGACCGTATCGGCATAGAACATCGGCCCGCCGCGGAACACGGGGAAGCCATATCCGGTCAGGTACACCATGTCGATATCGGAGGCGCGCATCGCAATGCCCTCTTCCAGAATCCGCGCGCCTTCATTGACCAGCGAGTACACCAGCCGCTCGACGATCTCCTGGTCGCTGATCTTGCGGCGCTCGACGCCGATATCGGCCGAGTGCTTGACGATCATGTCGTTGACGTCCTTGGATGGATAGGCCTTGCGGTCGCCCGCCTTGTAGTCATACCAGCCAGCGCCCGTCTTCTGGCCGAAGCGGCCCATTTCGCAGAGCAGGTCGGAGGTCTTGGAATAGGTGATCTCCGGCGACTCCACATAGCGGCGCTTGCGGATATACCAGCCGATGTCGTTGCCGGCCAGGTCGCCCATGCGGAACGGGCCCATGGCAAAGCCGAATTTTTCGACCGCCTTGTCGACCTGCTCCGGCAGGCAGCCCTCTTCGAGGAGGAAGCCGGCCTGGCGGCTGTACTGTTCGATCATGCGGTTGCCGATGAAGCCATCGCACACGCCCGACACCACGCCCGTCTTGCGCAGCTTTTTCGACAGTGCCAGCGTGGTCGCCAGCACGTCCTTGCCGGTCTTGGCGCCGCGCACGATCTCGAGCAGCTTCATGACGTTGGCAGGGCTGAAGAAGTGGGTGCCGACGACGTCCTGCGGACGGCTGGTGAAGTCGGCGATCTTGTTCACATCCAGGGTCGAGGTGTTCGAGGCCAGGATGGCGCCCGGCTTCATGACCGCGTCGAGCTGCTTGAAGACGGTCTCTTTCACGCCCATGTCTTCGAACACGGCTTCGACCACGATGTCGGCATCGGCGATATCGGCATACGCCAGCGTGCCGCTGATCAGACCGACGCGCTGCTCGAATTTTTCGGGCGTCAGTTTGCCCTTTTTCATGGTGTTTTCGTAGTTCTTGCGGATCGTGGCGATGCCCTTGTCGAGCGCTTCCTGGCGCGTCTCGAGCAGCACGACCGGGATCCCGGCATTGACGAAGTTCATGGCGATGCCGCCGCCCATGGTGCCGGCGCCGATGACGGCGGCCTTCTTGATGTCGCGGGTCGGCGTATCGGCCGGCACGTCAGGCACCTTGCTGGCAACGCGCTCGGCGAAGAAGGCGTGGCGCAGCGATTTCGATTCCGGCGTCTGGATCAGGTGCAGGAAACGCTCGCGCTCGAATTTGAGGCCGTCTTCGAACTTCATCGTGACCGATGCGGCGACTGTCTCGACGCATTCCAGCGGTGCGGGGAATGGACCGGCCATGGCCTTGACGGTATTGCGCGAGAACTGCAGGAAGGCTTCATGATTCGGGTAGTCGACCTTGCGGTCGCGCACGCGCGGCAGCGGCCGCACGTCGGCCACCTTGTTGGCAAACGCGAGCACGGACGCCATGAAGTCGGCGTCGGCGGCAAACACCTCGTCGAACAGCGCTGTCTTGGCCAGCTTGTCGGACATGACGGGCGTGCCCGAAACGACCATGTTCAGGGCCATTTCCAGGCCGAGCACGCGCGGCAGGCGCTGGGTGCCGCCGGCGCCTGGCAGCAGGCCGAGTTTGACTTCGGGCAGCGCGATCTGGGCGCCTGGCATGGCAACGCGGTAGTTGCAGCCCAGCGCCAGTTCCAGCCCGCCGCCCATGGCAACCGAATGGATGGCGGCGATGACGGGCTTGGTCGCGCCTTCGGCCACGTTGATCAGGGTGTGCAGGGTCGGTTCGGTCAGCGCCTTGGGCGAATTGAATTCCTTGATGTCGGCGCCGCCCGAAAAGGCCTTGCCGGCGCCGGTGATGACGATGGCCTTGACGGCGTCGTCGGCCAGCGCCTTGCGAATGCCGTTGACGGCTGCGGAGCGCGTCTCCAGGCCCAGTCCATTGACGGGCGGGTTGTTGAGGGTGATGACGGCAACGCTGCCATTGACCAGGTATTCGGCGCTCATGTCTCTTCCTTTGTTAGTTGAAGCAATCTCTCAACTATACATGAATAATAGTACGGTCGTATTATTTTTCAGACCTCCAGCCACTCCTTGCGGATGCTGGCGTCGGCGCGCAGATCCTGGGGCGTGCCTTCGAAGACGATGGCGCCATGCCCCATGACGTAGACACGCTGGGAAATCTCGAGCGCAATGGCCAGCTTCTGCTCGACCAGCAGCACGGAGATCCCCTTTTCCTTGAGCGCCAGCAGATACTCGGCCACCAGCGCCACGATCTTGGGCGCCAGCCCTTCGGTCGGCTCGTCGATCATGATCAGATCCGGGTCGCCCATCAGGCTGCGGCACAATGTCAGCATCTGCTGTTCGCCGCCCGACAGAAAACCGGCCGGCACGGTGCGCCGTTCCTCCAGCCGGGGGAACATGCGGTACATGTCGCCGATGGCCCAGCGTCCGCCCGCGGCAGCCTTCTTCTGGCCCAGGATGAGGTTTTGCTCCACCGTCAGCGTGGGGAAGATGTCGCGGTTCTCGGGCACATAGGCCAGGCCCTTGTGGGCGATCTGAAAGGCTTTCAGGCCCAGGATGTCCTGTTCCTTGAAACGCACCGACCCGGTGGCATTGACCTGTCCCATGACCGCCTTGACCAGCGTCGAGCGGCCGACGCCATTGCGCCCCAGCAGACTGACGATCTCGCCCTTGCCGATGCGCAGATCCACCCCGTGCAGGATGTGGCCCTTGCCGTAGTAGGCATGCAGGTCCTTCACTTGCAGGATATCGCTCATGCGTGCTCCCCATCGCCCAGGTAGGCCGCCTGCACGGCGGCGTTCGAACGGATATTGGCCGGAGTGTCGCAGGCGATCACCTCGCCGTACACCAGCACCGCGATCTTGTCGGCCAGGCCGAAGACCACGCTCATGTCGTGTTCGACCATGACGAGCGATTTGCCGACCGTGACCTTGCGGATCAGTTCGACCGCGGCATCCGATTCCGAGCGGCTCATGCCGGCGGTCGGCTCGTCGAGCAGAATCACGTCCGCGCCGCCGGCAATGGTGATGCCGATTTCCAGCGCGCGCTGCTCGGCATAGGTCAGCACCCCGGCCAGTATCTTGCGCTGGCGCTGCATGCCGATCTGCTCGAGCACTTCCTCGGCCCGTTCATGGGCGTCGCGCAGGCCGTTCAAGCGCTGCCAGAACGAGTATTTGTACCCGAGCGACCACAGGACGGCGCAGCGCAAGTTTTCATACACGCTCAGATTCTCGAACAGGTTACTGATCTGGAAGCTGCGCGACAGTCCCAGCCGGTTGATCTGGTAGGGCCGCAGTCCGCTGATGCTCTGCCCATTGAGGCAGATATCGCCGCTGCTGATGCCAAAGCGCCCGGAGACGAGGTTGAACAGCGTCGATTTGCCGGCGCCATTGGGGCCGATCACGGCCAGCCGTTCGCCCTTGGCCACGGCCAGGCTGGCGCCGCGGATGATTTCGGACTTGCCGAAACTCTTGCGTACATCCTTCAGTTCTAGCGCGTTCATGCCATGCTCCCCCGCTGTTTTGCCGCGATCTCGGCATTGACGTCGCTCCAGATGGCCGCATAGCGCGGCTGCAGCAGCCGGTAGCCGGCGATCCCGGCGAGCAGCAGTGCACCGGCCACCCCCCATGGCGCCGCCTGGGCCGTATCGACCTGCTGGCGGAACAGCGACATGGTGCTGCCGTTGGCCCCTTCCAGCGTCAGGTGGTACAGCATTTCGATGCCCATCACGCAGCCGGTCAGTCCCAGCAGCACGGCCGCGCACAGACCAAGCAGGCGCTTCCAGATCCGGCCGAAGTGGCCATGGGCCCGCACGCGCACCAGCATCAAAATCAGGCTGGCCATGCCGGCTGGCGCATAGCGCACCATCAGGATGAAGAACAGCCCCAGATACAGTTGCCAGGCCGGCGTGAAGTCGGACAGCATCACCGAAAAGAACACGCCCACCACCGCGCCCAGCAAGGGGCCAAAGAAGAAGCCGATTCCGCCGATGAAGACGAACAGCAGCACCGCGCCGGAACGGATGGCGCTGACGTTTTCGGCGCTGACGATTTCAAAGTTGATGGCGCCGAGCGCACCGGAGATCCCGGCAAAGAACGCCGACAGGATCAATGTCAGGTAGCGCACCCACTGGGTGTCGTAGCCGACGAATTCGACCCGTTCCGGATTGTCGCGCACCGCATTGACCATGCGCCCGAGCGGCGTCTGGGTAAAGGCGAACATGGCGATCGTGCTGGCAAAGAGCCACGCCGCGATCAGGTAGTACACCTGGATCTGGGGGCCGTAGCTCACGCCGAACAGCGCCGCGCCGCGCACGCGGTTGGTGGTGATGCCCCCTTCGCCGCCAAAAAAATCGGGGAACATCAGCGAACTGGCAAACACCAGTTCAACCAGGCCGAGCGTGATCATGGCAAAGGTGGTGCCTGATTTTTTGGTCGTCACATAACCGAACAGGACCCCGAAGCCCATGCCGGCGATGCCTCCCACCAGCGGGATGAGCGAGGTCGGCACCGACGCGCCGATCCCGGTGCTGTTCATCGCGTGCACGGCAAAGAACGCGCCCAGGCCCGAGTACACCGCGTGGCCGAACGAGAGCATGCCGCCCTGCCCCAGCAGCATGTTGTAGGACAGCGCAAAGATCATGACGGTGCCGATCTGCGAGAGGATCGACAATGCCGCGCCGCGGTTGAAGATCAGCGGCGCCACCAGCAGGATCAGGGCGAAGCCGCCCCACACGGCATAGCGACCGAAATTGATGGGCGAGTACGTGAGCCTCATTCGCGCGTCCCCATCAAGCCCTTGGGGCGGAAGATCAGAATCAGCACCAGCAGCAGGTACGGCAAAATGGCGGCGCTTTGCGAAATCGTCAGCTTGAACAGGGCAAAGCCCGGTGTCGCCTCGGTGATGCTGGCGCCCATGCCGTTCAATACCGACATCAGCGAATAATCGAGGGCCACCGCAAAGGTTTGCATCACCCCGATCAGCAGCGACGCGACGAAGGCGCCGGCCAGCGAGCCCATGCCACCAACGACCACGACCACAAAGATGATGCTGCCCACCGTGGCCGCCATGCCCGGCTCGGTGACAAAGGCATTGCCGCCGATGACGCCGGCCAGGCCGGCCAGCGCACACCCGCCGCCGAACACCCACATGAAAATGCGCGGCACATTGTGGCCCAGCGCTTCGACCGCATCCGGATGGGTCAGCGCAGCCTGGATCACCAGACCGACGCGGGTACGCGTGAGCACCAGGTAGATCGAGGCCAGCATCGACAGCGCCACCAGCATCATGAAGCCGCGGTACATGGGGAAAGTGGTGCCGAACAGGGTGAACAGCGGGCCGTCCAGTTCCTTGGGGATGGCGTACTTGACGGCCGCCCTGCCCCACACCAGCTGCACCAGTTCCACCACCAGGTAGGACAGGCCGAAGGTAAACAGCAGTTCGACGATATGCCCATATTTGTGCAGCGGACGCAGGCCGTAGCGCTCGACCAGCGCGCCGATCAAGCCCACCGCCACGGGGGCGAGCACCAGCGCGGGCCAGAACCCGATAAAGGACGATATGGTGTAGGCCATGTAGGCCCCCAGCATGTAAAAGCTGGCGTGCGCAAAATTGAGCACGCCCATCATGCTGAAAATCAGCGTCAGGCCGGACGAGAGCATGAACAGCAGCAGCCCGTAGCTGACGCCGTTCAGCAGGGTGAACAGCGTAAATTCCATGGCGGGATCGCTAACGAAGAAAGTAGGATGAACCGCGGCCCGCTGCGGGCCGCGGGTGACGCTGCATTACATGGTCGGACGCTTCATCTGGCACGAGGTCGGCTGCGTGGCGTAGTAGGCATCGATCTTCTTGTCCATGCGCCAGCCATAGCCGGTGTTTTCCTGGTCATACTTGACGGCCTTGCCGTCCACCTTGGCCCAGGTCCCGATATACAGCGGCTGCTGCAGTTGATGGTCGACCTTGTTCATCATGACGCCGCCATTGAGGCTCTGGAACTTGGCCCCTTCCATCGCAAAGGCCACCTTGACCGGGTCGGTCGACTTGGACGCCTTGATCGCCTGCGCCAGCATGCCGATGCTGCTGTGCGATTGCGCGGTGTAGTAATCGTCGTTGTACTTCTTCTTGAAGCCTTCGACGATGTCCTTGCCGCTGGCGGGATCGGCATTGATCATCCAGTTGCCGACGATCTTGACGTGGTCGGCACCGGCAGCGCCCATGGCGGTCGGCACGCCCGTCGTCACGGCGTAGTAAGTGTAGAAATTGGCTTTCAGGTCAGCGTCCTTGGCGGCCCGGATCAGCAGCGCCAGGTCGGCGCCCCAGTTGCCGGTGATGACCGTGTCGGCGCCGGATGCCTTGATCTTGGCGATGTAGGGCGAAAAGTCCTTGACCTGGGCGATCGGGTGCAGGTCGTCGCCGGCGATCTTGATGTCCGGGCGTTTGCGCTTGAGGTACTCCTTGGCGGCGCGGCTGACGGCCTGGCCGAACGCATAGTTCTGGCCGATGATGTAGACGCTCTTGATATCCTTGTTGGGCGCCATGTAAGTGGTCAGCGCTTCCATCTTCATGTCCGAATTGGCGTCGAAGCGGAAGTGCCAGAAGCTGCACTTGCTGTTCGTCATGTCCGGATCGATGGCGGCGTAATTGAGGTAGATGACTTCCTTGCCGGGATTGCGTTCGTTATGCTTGTTGATGGCATCGAGCAGCGCCAGACCCACACCCGAGCCGTTGCCCTGGGTGATGTAGCGGTAGCCCTGGTCGATCACCGCCTTGAGCTGGGTCAGCGATTCCTGCGGGCTGCCCTTGTTGTCGAAACCAACGACTTCAATCTTGTGTTCGCCCGCCCACTTGCCCTGGTTGGCCAGGTCGGCAATGGTCTGAAAACTTTTGAGCTGGTTCTGGCCGACCGGAGCGAATGGCCCGGACAGCGGGTCGATGAATGCGATTTTAACGGTCTCTGCCTGCGCTGCAACGCTGAGCATTGCCAGCGATACGGCCAGGGCCAACGGGCGAATAGTCTTGATCATGTGTCTCCATCCTTCGGTGTTGTCATGTGGGTCTGTGCCCATTGCAGCAAAGCGCTGCCCATCGAACTGCAAGGTGAAATCGGTCAGGCGGTCGGCAGGGTGTACCCCTTGTACTGATCGCGCAGCTTGTTCTTTTGCACTTTGCCGGTGGCGCCCATCGGCAAGGCATCGATGAACAGCACATCGTCCGGCATCCAGAATTTGGCGATCTTTCCATCGTAAAAATGCAGCAATTCATCGCGGCTGACATCCATGCCGGGCCGCTTGACAACGAGCAGCAGCGGGCGCTCATCCCATTTGGGATGCGCCAGGCCGATGCAGGCGGCCTGCAGCACGGCCGGGTGGCCCATGGCGATGTTTTCCAGGTCGATGGTGCCGATCCATTCGCCGCCGGACTTGATCACGTCCTTGCTGCGGTCGGTAATCTGCATGTACCCGTCTTCATCGATGGTGGCCACGTCGCCGGTGGGGAACCAGCCGTCCACCAGCACATCGCCGCCCTCGTTCTTGAAGTAGCTGCTGATGATCCACGGGCCTTTGACATGCAGGTGGCCATAGGTGGTGCCGTCCCATGGCAGGGTGACGCCCGCGTCGTCGACGATTTTCATGTCGACGCCGTACACGGCATGGCCCTGCTTTTGCAGGATCTTGCGCTGCGCCTCTTTCGGCAGCGCCAGATGCTTGTTCTGCAGCACGCCAGCCGTTCCCAGCGGCGACATTTCGGTCATGCCCCAGGCGTGGATCACCTCGACGTTGAACCTGTCGATCAGCGTATCCATCATCGCCGGTGGACAGGCCGAGCCGCCGATCACGGTGCGGCGGAAGCTGGAGAAGGTCAGGTTGTTTTGTAGGGCGTAGTTCACCAGGCCCAGCCACACGGTGGGCACACCGGCCGAGAACGTGACCTGTTCGGCCTCGAACAACTCGTACAGCGACTTGCCGTCCAGCGCGGCCCCGGGATAGACCATCTTGGCGCCTGACAGCAGCACCGAATACGGCAAGCCCCAGGCATTGACGTGGAACATGGGAACCACCGGCAGCACCGTGTCGCGCGCCGACACGTTGAGCGCGTTCGGCATGGCGGAACCATAAGCATGCAGCACGGTCGAACGGTGGGAATACAGGGCGCCTTTCGGGTTACCCGTGGTGCCGGAGGTATAGCACAGCGAGGCAGCCGCATTCTCGTCGAACAGCGGCCAGGCATAGTCGTCGCCATTGGCGGTAATCAAATCCTCGTAGCACAGCAGGCTGGCGATCTTGGTCTCCTGCGGCATGCGGTCGCGGTCCGCCATCAGCACGAAGGCTTTCACGGTCGGGCAATGCGCGGCCACCGCTTCGATCAGCGGCAAAAAGCTCAGGTCGAAGAACAGGTACTGGTCTTCGGCATGGTTGACGATGTAGGCAATCTGTTCCGGATGCAGGCGCGGGTTGATCGTATGCAGCACGGCGCCCGAGCCGGACACGGCGTAGTACAGCTCCATGTGGCGGTAACCGTTCCAGGCCAGGGTGGCCACGCGCTCGCCCATCTGCACGCCAAGCCGGGTGAGTGCATTAGCCATCGTGCGGGCACGCTGTTCGCAGTCGCGATAGGTATAGCGGTGCAGATCCCCTTCCACGCGGCGCGAGACGATTTCCGAATGGGGGTAATGCTTTGCAGCGAATTCAAGGATGCCCGAAATGAGCAGCGGCTGGCTCATCATTTGTCCCATGACGGGACTCATCTTGTACGACGTCATCAATACTCCTGGCAAGCCTTGCGAAAGGAAAACCCAGTTTCGTACGACCGTGCTAAAACAGTCAATGTTTTTCGATTGTGCGATGCAATAAATGCAATTTTTACATCGGTTACAAGATGTAAGCAGCGTACGCGCGCACCGTGCAGCCGTCTAAAATCGCTGCGTTACGGTAGAATTCTGTCATCTTTCGTTTCCACTGACCGCGACTGGAACTGCCATTACTGCTGACGACCTTCCTTTCGAAAACGCATTCGCCGCATTGCCGCCCTCGTTTTACACCCGCCTGATGCCGACGCCCCTGCCCGCACCGTATTTTGTCGCGGCCAGCGCGCGCGCAGCGGCGCTGGTAGGACTTGATGTAGAGCAACTGCAGCGCGATGATTTTGTTGATGTCTTTACAGGCAATCACGCGCCGCGCCATGCCGCCCCGCTGTCGGCCGTCTATTCCGGCCACCAGTTCGGCGTCTGGGCCGGCCAGCTTGGCGATGGCCGCGCCATCCTGCTGGGCGATTTGCCGAGCGCCGGCGGCCGCATGGAGATCCAGCTCAAGGGCGCCGGCTTGACGCCGTACTCGCGCATGGGCGACGGGCGCGCCGTGCTGCGTTCGTCCATCCGCGAGTTCCTTTGCTCCGAAGCAATGGCCGCACTCGGCATTCCCACCACCCGCGGCCTGACCTTGACCGGCTCCGATCAGCCCGTGTTGCGCGAAACCATGGAAACCTCGGCCGTCGCCACCCGCATGGCGCCCAGCTTCGTGCGCTTCGGTTCCTTCGAACACTGGTTTTACCGCGATCACCCGGAAGAATTGCGGGTGCTGGCCGATTATGTGATTGCCGCCTTCTATCCCGAACTGGCGGGCGAGGCCAATCCCTACAAGGCGCTGCTGGCCGAAGTCACGCGCCGCACTGCGCGCCTGATCGCCCAGTGGCAGGCGGTTGGCTTCATGCACGGCGTCATGAACACCGACAATATGTCGATCCTGGGCTTGACGCTCGACTATGGTCCGTTCGGTTTCATGGAAGCCTTCGATTCCCAGCATATCTGCAACCATACCGATCAGCAGGGCCGCTATTCGTATGCCAACCAGCCGCAGATCGGCCACTGGAATTGCTTCGCCCTGGGCCAGGCCCTGCTGCCCCTGATCGGCACCGTGGAAGATGCCCAGGAAGCGCTGGGCGTGTACGAAGCCGAGTTCGCGAGCAAGATCGACGAACTGCTGCACGCCAAGCTCGGCCTGGGCATGTTTTACGAGAACGACCGGGCGCTGTTCGAATCGATGTTCTCGCTCATGCATGACAACCACGTCGATTTCACCCAGTTCTTCCGCAAACTGGCCCTGTTGCAGGTCGAGCAGCCCGCGCTGGACGCTCCGGTACGCGACCTGTTCCTCGACCGCGAGGCCTTCGACGCCTGGGCCGTGACGTACCGCGCCCGCCTGCGCAAGGAGTTGCGCAGCGATGGCGAACGGCGCCGCGCCATGGACCAGGTCAATCCCAAATACGTGCTGCGCAATTACCTGGCACAGGTTGCCATCGAAAAAGCGCAAAATAAGGATTTTTCCGAGATCGCCAGGCTGCTCGCGGTGCTCGAACATCCGTTTGACGAGCAGCCCGGTAACGAGGCTTACGCGGCGCTGCCGCCCGACTGGGCCAGCCATCTTGAAGTAAGCTGCTCTTCCTGAGCCCACACAAGGATCACCATGAACGACAACGTGAAAAAGACCGTCAAGACCGATGCCGAATGGCGCGCCATGCTCGACCCCATGCAGTACCAGGTCACGCGCCACGCGGCCACCGAGCGCGCGTTCACCGGGCAATTCTGGGACCACCACGAGCACGGCATCTACACCTGCGTGTGCTGCAATACGCCCTTGTTCGCCTCGGACGCCAAATTCGATTCCGGCTGCGGCTGGCCAAGTTACTTCAAGGCGCTGGACCCGGCCAATGTGATCGAAAAGACCGACCGCACCCATGGTATGCTGCGCACCGAGATCATTTGCGCCGTGTGCGACGCCCACCTCGGACATGTGTTCCCCGATGGTCCGCCGCCGACAGGCTTGCGTTACTGCATTAATTCCGCATCGCTGCGGTTCGACCCTACTTAAATACTGACTAGATGAAACTCCTGTTCGATTTTTTACCGATCGCGCTGTTCTTTGCGGTCTTCAAGCTTGCCGGCATGTTCCCGCAGGCGTCGCTGGACTTCGTCAACAGGTATATGTCGGGCATGATTTCCGGCGGCGCCATCAAACCGGATCAGGCGCCCATCATGGTCGCCACCCTGGTGACCATCGTCGCGAGCGTGCTCCAGATCCTGTACGTCAAGCTCAAGGGCCGCAAGGTCGATCCCATGCTGTGGGTCACCTTTGGCGTGATTGGCGTCTTCGGCGGTCTGACCATTTACCTGCATAACGAGAACTTCATCAAGTACAAGCCGACCATCATTTACACGCTGTTCGCGGTGGCGATGCTGGTGTCGCAGTTCGGGTTCAAGAAGAACCTGATCCGCGAACCGATGGAAATGCAGATCAAGCTGCCCGAGGTGGTCTGGCACAGGCTGGGCCTGGCGTGGATCTCCTTCTTTGGCTTGCTGGCCGTTGCCAATCTGTTCGTCGCGTTCGTCCTGTTCAAGGACAATACGGCGGCATGGGTCAACTTCAAGGTCTTCGGCATCACCGGACTGATCCTGGTGTTCTTCGTCGCCCAGATGTTTTTCTTGTCCAAGTATGTCGAGGAAGAAAGCGCATGAGCGAGCCTACCCGCGCGGAACGCATCCGCTCCCTGCTCGAGGCCGCGCTGCAGCCGACGCTGCTCGAGCTGGTCGATGAATCGGCCCTGCATGCCGGCCATGCCGGCGCAGCCTCGGGCGGCAGCCATTTCCGCCTGAAAATTGTATCGTCCCGCTTCGAGGGCCAGAGGCTCGTCATGCGACATCGACTCGTGTATGATTCCGTGCACGATATGATGCACACCGAAATCCATGCGCTTGCCATCACTGCTCTGGCGCCGTCCGAGCAAGCCAGGCAGGCACCCTGATTCAGCGTGCCTTAAGAAAATTATCTGACAATTGCAACGCCAAGTAGAAGAACGAAATTAACTGTTTTCACTTTTTCCCCCAACAGGAATTGATAATGACCTTGAAGCCATCCCGCTTGCTGTTCGTACTGATCGCTGCTGCCGCCATCCCGTCTTTCGCTCAAAACGTTGCTGTTGTGAACGGTAAAGCCATCCCGATGTCGCGCGCCGACGCCCTCGTCAAGCAGTATGTCGCCCAAAGCCAGCAGCCGGAAACCCCGGAACTGCGTGAAATGGTCAAGAAGGACCTGATTTCCCGAGAAGTGCTGATGCAGGAAGCGATTCGCCAGGGCTTCGACAAATCCGCCGCCGTCAAGCAGCAGCTCGAAGTGGCGCGCCAGAGCATCGTCGTCAACGCACTCGTGCGCGATTACCTGACCAAACATCCGATCAAGGATGAAGACATGAAGGCCGAGTACGAGCGCTACAAGACCGTGCTGGGCGACAAGGAATACCATGTCCGCCACATCGTGATGGACAGCGAAGCCGATGCCAAAGCCGTCATCGCCAAGCTCAAAGGCGGCGCCAAGTTCGAAGAACTGGCCAAGACGTCCAAGGACCCTGCCAGCGCCAACAATGGCGGCGACCTCGAATGGCGCGCTCCGGCCGACTTCCCGAAAAACTTCAGCGACGCCTTCGTTGGCCTGGCTAAAGGTGCTGTCACCGAAACGCCGGTGCAGACCCCGGCTGGTTTCCACGTGATCAAGCTGGACGAAACCCGTCCACTGAAAGTGCCGCCGTTCGAAGAACTCAAGCCGCAGATCGCCGAGCGCATGCAGCAAGGTAAACTGGCCCAGCTGCAAGAAGAGCTGCGCAAAAAGGCTGTGATCAAGTAATGCCCCGGCGCGGCAACTGCCACGCCGCCAGCGCACGCCTGCCCGGCGTGCGCCGTTTTTTTTAGGAATACTGAATGAAGTCGATGCCTGCCCGTCTGCTGTTGTCGTTGTGTGTCATGGCCGCCGCGCCGGCGTTTGCCCAGGTTGCCGTGACGGTGAACGGCAAGCCGATTCCCAGCGCCAAAGTCGACCAGGGCGTCAAGCAAATCGTCGCCCAGGGCAAGTACCAGGATTCGGCGCAGTTGCGCGATGCGGTCACCCGCGATCTGGTCACGCGCGAGCTGATGATCCAGGAGGCGGACCGGGTTGGCTACGGCACCCGTCCCGAAATCAAATCGGCGCTGGATAACGCCCGCCAGAGCGTGGTGATCAACGCCCTGCTGGCCGCGCACCTGAAGAAAAACCCGGTCGAAGAGAGCGAACTGCGCCTCGCCTACGCCAAAATCAAGGCCGACTGGCCCGAGAAGGACTACCGGCTGCACCACATCCTCGTCAAGACTGAAGAGGAAGCGAAAGCCCTCATCGTCAAGCTGAAAGCCGGCGCCAAGTTCGAAGAACTGGCGCGCGACAAGTCCATCGATGGTTCGGCCGCCAGCGGTGGCGATCTCGATTGGGCCAGCCCGACCCGCTACGTGCCGGAATTTGCGCGCGGCATCGTGGTCATGCAAAAAGGCGCGGTCAGCGATACCCCGCTCAAGTCGCGCTATGGCTACCATATCATCCGGGTGGACGATACCAAACCGGCCAAGCCGCCCACCTATGAAGAGGCGCGCCAGGAAATCGGTGAAGGTCTGCAGCAGCGCAAGCTCCAGACCTACAAGGAAGAGCTGATGAAGAAAGCCAAGATTCAGTAAGTTCATCCGCACCATAGAGGCCGCCTCGGGTAATCCAGGCGGCTTTTTTGTTATGATGTTCCCATGTCCCGTACGCTACGCCATGTTGTCGCCGTCCTCTTGCTGATGCTGCTGCCGCTGCAGGCTGCGGCGACGGCGTATCTGGCCGGCGGCGCGCCCATCGTGGCGTGCTCGGACGCCATGATGGCCGACGGCTGCTGCGAGCCTGAGGGCGATGGCGGCGCAGCCTGCCACGCCAGCGCCTGCTTTGCCGTCGCTGCCGTGGCGCCGCCTCTGCTGCGCGCCCTGCCTGCGCCGGCTGCCCTGGCCGGCGCGCCCTTTGCCTGCGTGCCGCAACTGCACGAATCGTATGTGCCCGACACGGCGCAGCGGCCGCCCACGCCCCGCTCCTGATTGACAATTGCGTCTGGCATTGCCAGCCTTTTTTCAGCATGGAGCACCACATGAATCCACACATCACCAGGCGATGGCGGCTTGCCGTCATTGCCGTCATGTCCGCCCTGGCGCTGCCGGTTTCAGCCGCGCCGATGGGCTTTAGCGAATCGTTCATGGCCATGGGCGACTTTGGCCCCAACTGGCGCGAAGCCTACGTCAACTATGCCTTCACGCCGCGCGACGCCGTGGGCGTGAGCGCGACCTGGATGCGTTCGGACGACCAGCGCCTCGTGCGCCAGGTCGATGAACTCACCTACACCCGCCTGCTCAGACGCTGGAACCTGCCGCATGCGCAGGCCAACATCTGGTTCATGGGCGGGGTCGGCGTGCTGCACCGCGACGGCCGGTCGCGCACCATGATCACGCCAGGCATCCAGGTCGATTACGAGACCACGCGCGTGTACCTGGCCGCCGTCCACCGCCTGTACCGGGCCCGTGGCGTCGATCACGACTTCAGTGCGGTCCGGGGCGGGTTTTCGTTTCATGAAGCCGCTTACGACGCCACCCAGCCCTGGCTGATCGTCGAAGCACGCCGCATGCACGACCTGAGCGGCAAGACCGAGATCACACCCATGCTCCGTTTGATCAACAAGCGCTTCTTCGTGGAGGCCGGTGTCAGCACCGCGCGCCAGGGACGCTTCAATCTCATGACACTATTTTAAGGATTCACCATGAAAACCATCCTCGTGATGCTGCTGTTCGCCGTATCCTGCGCCGCCCAGGCAGCCACCACCTTCAAGGCCGAAGTCAACGGCATGGTCTGCGCCTTCTGCGCTCAGGGCATCGAGAAAAAACTGCGCGCCTTGCCCCAGACCCGCGACGTGTATGTCAATCTCAAGGACCGCATCGTCGCCGTCGAGGTGCGTGACGGCCAGTCGCTGGCGCCCCAAACCATCAGGGATCTGGTCAAGGACGCCGGCTACGAAGTGGTCGCGATCAGTGCCGTGACCGAGAGCGCGGCCGAACTCAAGGCCGGGGGCGGCAAATGAACGAGCGCACCGGCCGTACCGCGTCGGCGCTGTCGCTGTTGACCAGTGGCGGCACGCTGATCTGCTGCGCCCTGCCCGCGCTGCTGGTATCGATCGGCGCCGGCGCGGCCCTGTCGTCGCTGGTGACGGCGATCCCCCAGCTGATCTGGTTCTCGCTGCACAAGGACGTGGTGTTCGGGATCGGCGCACTGACGCTGCTGGCAGCGGGCGCGCTGCAATGGCACGCGCGCTCGCTCCCCTGTCCGCTCGATCCTGCCCTGTCCGCGGCGTGCACGGCCACACGGCGAAAAGCAGTCCGTTTGTACTGGGTCTCCGTCATAATCTACGGCGTCGGGGTGTTCTTCGCCTTCCTCGCCCCTTTGTTTTAAGCTTGCCACTCCATGCCTGACGAAATCCTCACCGCTCCATCCGACATCCTCCACGGCCGCGCCGATCCCTCGCTCCTGCGCGAGGAAATTCTGGCCGACCTGCTGGAGGAAACCGCCGCCCGCACGCCGGACCAGATTGCGCTGATGTTTGGCGAACGCACGCTCACTTATGCGCAGCTGGACCGGCTGGCCGGAGTCGCTGCATCGCGCCTGATCGCGCACGGCGTGCAGCCGGGGCAGATCGTCGGGCTGTGGCTGGATCGGAGCATCGAACTGCTGGTGCTGCAGGCGGCCATTGCCAAGGCTGGCGCGGCCTGGCTGCCGGTCGACCGCGACACGCCCGTCGAGCGCCTGCAAGTGTGTCTGGAAGACGCCAGCGCGGCTGGCGTCATCGTCGGCGACGACGCACCGCCCGCTCTTGCCGGCGCCATCACGGCAGCGCGCCTGATGGCGCCGCTGGCCGATGGCGAAGTGCTGGTGCGGCGCGGTCCCGTCTCGCCCGATTCGCCCGCCTACGTGATCTATACCTCCGGCTCGACCGGCAAGCCGAAAGGCATCGTGATTTCGCAGCGCAGTATCTGCCACTTCCTGCGCAGCGAAAATCAGGTGCTGGGCATTCGCGCCGACGACCGGGTCTATCAGGGTTTTTCGGTTGCCTTCGACATGTCGTTCGAAGAAATCTGGATCGCCTACCTGGTGGGCGCCACCTTGTGGATCGGGCCGAAGGAAATCACGGGCGACCCCGAAACGCTGCCGCGCATGCTGGCAGCGAACGGCGTCACGGTGCTGCACGCGGTGCCGACCCTCCTGGCCCTGTTCAGCGAAGACGTTACCAGCCTGCGCCTGATTAACCTGGGCGGCGAGATGTGCCCCGAGTCGCTGGTCGAGCGCTTTGCCCGGCCGGGACGCGAGATCTTCAATACCTATGGCCCGACCGAGGCGACCGTGTCGGCCAGTCTGGCGCGCCTTGCGCCGGGTCGGCCGATCACCATCGGCACGCCGCTGCCGAACTACGGCATGCTCGTGATCGCCACCGAGGGGCCCCAGCTGACGCTGCTGCCGCGCGGCGAAACGGGTGAACTGTGCCTGACCGGTCCCGGCCTGTCGGATGGCTACCTGGGCCGTCCCGACCTGACGGCGGAAAAATTCCTGATCAACCCCTGGGCCAGCGGCCGCCACGACGCGCGCCTGTACCGCACCGGCGACCTGGCGCGCATCGACAGCGACGGCACCGTGCAATGCCTGGGCCGTACCGACGACCAGGTCAAGATCCGCGGCTTCCGCGTCGAGCTGGGCGAGATCGAAGCAGTGCTCGCGCAGCAGGCCAATGTGGGCACCGTGGCGGTCTTGCTGCGCAAGGACGACGGCATCGACCAGCTGGTGGCCTATGTGGTGCCGGCCAACCGCGACGTGGCGCTCGACGCCATGGCGCTGCGCCACGCGCTCAACGAGCACCTGCCGCCCTACATGGTTCCCGGGCGCTACGAAGCCGTGCCGTTGATGCCGCGCCTTACCTCCGGCAAGATCGACCGCAAGGCCCTGCGCGCCATGCCGCTGTCGGCGGCGCCGGTCGCCACTGGCGAATCCGATCTGCCCGAAACAGCGGCCGAGCGAGCCCTGTTCGGCGCCCTGGCGGTGCTGTTCCCTGGCCAGCCCATCCTGCGCGACGCCGATTTCTTCAGCGACCTAGGCGGCCATTCCTTCTTTGCCGCGCGCCTGGCCACTGCCCTGCGTGCCGACCCGGCGTTCGCCCACGTGACCGTGCGCGACATCTACCAACACCGCAAGCTCGGCTTGATTGCCGCGGCCCTGGCCGCCGCGCCGAGCGCCGGCGCGGCCGAACAGGACTGGACGCCGCCGCCGGCCTGGCGCCGCTGGACGTGCGCCCTGGCCCAGGCCGCGGCCGTGCCGCCGCTGGTGACGCTGCGCATGACGCAGTGGCTGGCGCCATTCTTCACCTACCATTTCTTCACCGGCGAACCGGGCGACTCGGTCGCGCGCGCGATTGCCGCCTCCATCGGCGTGTTCCTGCTGGCCACGGTGCTCGAATTTGTCGTCGCCATCGCCGGCAAGTGGCTGATCGGCGGGCGCCTGCGCCCCGGAACATACCCGCTGTGGGGCATGACCTATTACCGCTGGTGGCTGGTGGACCGGCTGCTCGAAGGCGCGCCCGTCTATCTGCTGAGCGGCTGCTCGCTCTACGTCTGGTGGCTGCGCGCCCTCGGCGCCAAGGTCGGCAGCGACGTGATCATCGGCTCGATGACCCTGCGCGCCCCCGACCTGCTTGCCCTGGGCGACAACGTCAGCATCGGCAACGCGGTCAACTTCGAAAACGCGCGTGTCGAACGCGGTGCGCTGGTGCTCGGCATGATCACGCTCGAGGCAGATGCCTGCGTGGCGTCGTTCTCTGTCCTCGAGGGCAATACGCGGGTCGGCAAGGCTGGACACCTCGAGGGACAGTCGGCCCTGCCGGATGGCGCCCAGGTGCCCGCAGGGCGCGTCTGGTGCGGCTCTCCGGCGCGCGACAACGGGCCATTTGTCCAGACCTTGCCGGCCCGTCCGGCCGTCTCGGGGCGCCGCCAGGCGTTCGAGCTTGTGTTCTTCCTGCTCGGGATCGTGCTGGTATCGACCCTGTTCTTCATGCCCGTGTTCCCCAGCTTCGTGCTGATCGACACACTCGACGAGGCGGGCGTGCTGCCCTGGCTGCAGGGCACCGATGTCCAGGTCCAGTTGCTGCGCTACTTCGTGCTGGCCTTCCCCGCCAGCGCGGTGCTGATCCTGCTGACGGCGCTGGTTTCGGCCGCCATCCGCTGGGGCGGCCTGCCGCGCATGCAGCCGGGCCGCTCCGCGGTGCACAGCAATATGTACTGTGCCAAGTGGCTGGTCAGCCATATCCAGGAATCGAGCATGAACGTGCTGCACGGGATTTACGCGACCGTGTTCGCCCCGTACTGGTATCGCCTGCTGGGCGCCAAGGTCGGGCGCGACGCCGAGATTTCCACCGCCTTGGGCGTGGTACCGGACATGCTGACCCTTGGCGATGAAACCTTCATCGCCGACGCCGTCATGCTGGGCGACGAAGAGATCGATGGGGGCTGGATGACGATGCAGGAAACCGTCATCTCCCACCGCAGCTTTGTCGGCAATGGCAGCTATATCCCGGACGGCACCATTCTGCCCGAGCGCGTGCTGGTGGGCGTGCACACCCACGCCCCCGCCAACGCGCGCATGGCCAGCGGCGACACCTGGCTGGGCTCCCCGCCCATCCACCTGCCGGCGCGCGAAGAAGCCAGCGGTTATCCGGACCGCCTGACCTACCGCCCTTCCCCGCTGCGCCGCCTGGGACGCACCCTGGTCGAATCGTTCCGCATCGTCGCGCCCCATGCGCTGGTGATTGCGGTCGGCTACACCATCGTGCTCGACGTGATGCCAATTGCCGGCAAGGGACAATGGGCGCAGGTCGCCTTCGATCTGGCCGTGGCCGGTCTGCTCTACGGGATCGGTAATTTCCTGTTCGTGATGGTGCTCAAATGGCTGCTGCTGGGGCGCTACCGCAAGCGCGCCGAACCCATGTGGACGCCGTTCGTGTGGCTGTCCGAAGGCGTGACCAACCTGTACGAGGGCATCGCCGTGCCGAACTTCATGCGTTATCTGCGCGGCACGCCCTGGCTGCCGATCGCTTTCCGCCTGCTGGGCGCGCGGATCGGCAAAGGCGTCTACCTCGATACCACCGACATCACCGAATTCGACTGTGTATCGATCGGCGACTACAGCGAATTGAACGCCCTGGCCTGCCCGCAGACCCACCTGTTCGAGGACAGGATCATGAAGATCGACCATGTCGAGATCGGCAGCAAGGTGTATCTGGGGCCGCGCAGCTGCGTGCTGTATAGCGCCAAGGTGGGCGACAACGCCCATCTGGGGCCGCTGACGCTGGTCATGAAGGGCGAACACATTCCGGCCGGGACCGCATGGGCAGGCTGTCCGGCGGCGCCGGCGCACGCATGATGGACGGAGTACGGCTGCTCAGCGTGGCGCATGCGCCGGGCACCAGCCGGGACGCGGCGCGCCAGGCGATTCGGGCGGCACTGTGCGCGGACGTGGCTGCCGTACTTGGTGCGACCGACGTGCAGATCGCGGCGGTGCCCGGGACCCGGCCACGCCTGCTGCAAGGTGGCGCCCTCGCGCCTGTCGGCATCGCGATCAGCCATACGGATGCCTACGCCTTCGCGGCCTGGCACCCATCAATCGATCTTGGCATCGACGTGATGGCGGTGACGGCGGTGCCGGAATGGCGCTCGCTTGCCCGCGACTACCTGGGCCCGCAGGCGCTGGCGCGGCTGGAGGGCGTGGCACCGGACGCGCGTGAGCGCGCCTTTGCCCGCGAATGGACAGCGCGTGAGGCCAGTCTCAAGTGCCAGGGCCTGGGATTGTCGGAATGGTCCGCAGAAGTCGTTCAATGCCGGCTGATGGCGCTGACGCTGCCGGCCGGATACGTCGGGATGCTGGCGGTGGCGATGCAGGCGGAGTCGACATGAACGTCACGCTCGAACGCATCACCATCGACAATTTCGAGGCCGTCATGGACCTGACGCTGCCGCCGGAGCAGGCCCGCTTTTTGGACAGTAACGCGTACTCGATCGCGCAAGCGCACTACTACCCTGACTGGCAAGCCCGCGCCATCTATTGCGATGGCGTGCCGGCCGGGTTTGCCCTGTACGACAACAGCGGCGACGGCGAGGTGGGGCATTATGCGATTTACCGGCTGATGGTCGATCAGCATCGGCAAAATCAAGGCATCGGGCGTCTGGCCATGGCGTTGCTGCTGGCCGAAATCCGCGCGCAGCCGGACGTGAAGCGGATGACGATCTGCTACAAGCCGGACAACCTTACGGCGCAGCGCTTTTACGCGTCGCTGGGATTTGCCGAGATTGGATTGAGCGACGAGGGCGAGATGGTGGCGCAGATGCTGCCGTGATCGCCAGGCCAACGCAGCGAACAACCCTTTCGCTGCATTGACGCGCTATGGGTCCCCGCCTTCGCGAGGACGATGTTGGCCTAATGACCAGCCACGTCGTACTCGCGCAGGCGGGTACCCATGGCACGCCCGCGCTGAGAAGAAGGCATTCTCTGCACTGACGCGACATGAGTCCCCGCCTTCGCGAGGACGACGGGGATCAGCCGACGAACTTGCGCGCGTTGCGGAACATGCGCATCCATGGCGAATCCTCGCCCCACGATTCAGGATGCCAGGATTGCTGCACCGAGCGGAATACACGTTCGGCGTGCGGCATCATGACGCTAAAGCGCCCGTCGGCCGTGGTCACACCCGTCAGACCGGCAGGCGAACCGTTCGGATTGAACGGATAGACTTCGGTGGCAGCGCCGCGGTTGTCGACAAAGCGCATGGCCTTGACGACGGCGTCGATGTCGCCCGTCTGCGAGAAATCGGCAAAGCCTTCGCCGTGGGCGATGGCGATCGCCGTCTGCGTGCCAGCCATCCCCTGGAAGAAGATCGATGGTGAATCGAGCACCTCGACCATGGCAAAGCGCGCTTCGAACTGCTCCGACTTGTTGCGCGTGAATTTCGGCCATGCCTGGGCACCTGGAATGATGGATTTCAGGTTGCTCATCATCTGGCAGCCATTGCACACACCCAGACCGAAGCTGTCGCCGCGGGCGAAGAAGCGTGCGAACTGGTCGGCCAGCTGGGTGTTGAACAGGATGGTCTTGGCCCAGCCTTCGCCCGCGCCCAGCACGTCGCCGTACGAGAAGCCGCCAACGGCGATGATGCCCTGGAAGTCGTCGAGCTTGACGCGGCCCGCGATCAGGTCGCTCATGTGCACATCCACGGCGGCAAAGCCTGCCTGGTGCATGACCCACGCCGTTTCGATATGCGAATTGACGCCCTGCTCGCGCAGAATGGCCACGCGCGGGCGTACGCCGCTCGCCAGGAACGGTGCAGCGACGTTCTCGCTCGGGTCGAACGTCAGCTTGGGCGTGATGCCAGGATCGGTTTCGTCGAGCAGACGGTCGTACTCGGCGTCGGCGCAGGCCGGGTTGTCGCGCAGGCGCGCAATGCGCCAGCTGGTCTCGCTCCACAGGCGATGCAAGGCGCTGCGCTGCTCGCTGTAGATTACCTTGGCATCGCGGGTGAATTCGATCACGCCACGGTCATTGAGCTTGCCGACGATATGGCTGCAGGCGCCCAGATTGTGCTCGCGCAGCACATTCATGACGGTGGTCTTGTCGGCGGCACGCACCTGGATCACGGCGCCCAGTTCTTCGTTGAACAGTGCGCGCAGGGTCAGTTCGTTGCGGCGCTCGGCGACCTGGCCGGCCCAGTTCTTGGCATCGCCCCAGTCGGCAGCGTGCTCGCCTTCCATGGTCAGGATGTCGAGGTTGACGGTCACGCCGGCACGGCCGGCGAAGGCCATTTCGCACAGGGTGGCGAACAGGCCGCCATCGGAACGGTCATGGTAGGCGAGCAGCTTGCCATCCTTGTTGAGCTGCTGGATGGCGGCGAAGAAGCCTTTCAGGTCGTCCGCGCTGTCGACGTCAGGCACCTCATTGCCCAGCTGCTGGGTCACCAGCGACAGGGCCGAGGCACCCAGGCGGTTCTTGCCGCGGCCAAGATCGATCGCGATCAGGGCGGTTTCGCCCATCGCCGTCTGCAGTTGCGGGGTCAGCGAGCGGCGGATGTCCGCCACGGGAGCAAACGAGGACACGATCAGCGATACCGGCGAACTGACGGCTTTGGCCGCGCCATCGTCCTTCCAGGTGGTGCGCATCGACAGCGAATCCTTGCCGACCGGGATGCTGATGCCGAGCGCCGGGCACAGTTCCATGCCGACCGCCTTGACGGTGTCGAACAGGGCCGCGTCCTGGCCAGGCTGGCCACAGGCGGCCATCCAGTTGGCGGACAGCTTGATGTCCGAAATATCGTTGATGGCGGCCGCTGCAATGTTGGTCACGGCCTCGCCCACGGCCATGCGGCCCGAGGCGGCGGCGTTGATGACGGCCAGCGGCGTGCGCTCGCCCATCGCCATCGCTTCGCCCAGATAGCCTTCAAAGCTCATGGCGGTCACGGCGCAGTCGGCCACCGGCACTTGCCATGGGCCGACCATCTGGTCGCGCACGGTGGTCCCGCCCACGCTGCGGTCGCCAATGGTAATCAGGAAGGATTTGTCGGCGACCGTCGGCAGCAGCAAGACGCGCTTGGCCACATCGGCCAGTTCCAGACCGGTCAGGTCGATGGCCGGGAAGACATTGTGCACGTGGTGTACATCGCGCTGCATCTTGGGCGGCTTGCCAAGCAGGACGTCCATCGGCATGTCGACCGGCGCATTACCCTGTTCGGGGTCGATCAGCTTGAGCTGACGCTCTTCGGTCGCGACGCCGACGGCGGCGAACAGGCAGCGTTCGCGCTCGCACATGGCGGCAAACAGGGGCAGATTGTCCGGCGCGATGGCCAGCACGTAGCGTTCCTGCGACTCGTTACTCCAGATTTCCTTCGGCGCCATGCCGCTTTCTTCCAGCGGGATCTTGCGCAGGTCGAAGATCGCGCCGCGCTTGGCGTCGTTGGTGATCTCGGGGAAGGCATTCGACAGGCCGCCCGCGCCGACGTCGTGAATCGAGATGATGGGATTGTCCGCGCCCATCTGCCAGCAGCGGTTGATCACTTCCTGGGCCCGGCGCTCCATCTCCGGATTGCCGCGCTGGACCGAGTCGAAGTCCAGATCGGCGGTGTTGGTGCCGGTCGCCATGGAGGATGCGGCCGAGCCGCCCATCCCGATGCGCATGCCGGGGCCGCCCAGCTGAATCAGCAGGCTGCCCACGGGGATATCGTTCTTGTGCGTGTGCTGGCCCGAGATATTGCCGATGCCGCCGGCGATCATGATCGGCTTGTGATAGCCATAGACGGTGTCGCCGGTGCCCGCGCACAGCTGGCCCACGTTCTGTTCGTAGGTGCGGAAGTAGCCGCCCAGAACCGGGCGGCCGAATTCATTGCTGAAGGCGGCGCCACCGAGCGGGCCTTCGATCATGATCTGCAGGGGCGACGCGATGCGGTCAGGTTTGCCGTATGCCGGGGCGGCGCTGCGCCCGGCCAGTGGCGCCGTTACGCTGGCAGCGTTTTCCCAGGGCTGGACGGCATCCGGGATCATCAGGTTCGACACGGTAAAGCCGGTCAGGCCCGCTTTCGGCTTGGCGCCGCGGCCGGTCGCGCCTTCGTCGCGGATTTCGCCGCCCGCGCCGGTGGAGGCGCCGGGGAATGGGGAAATCGCGGTCGGATGATTGTGCGTTTCGACCTTCATCAGCGTGTGCGTCAGTTCGGTCGAGGGCGCGTATTCGTGGTGTTCGCCGCGCGGGTAGAAGCGGGTAACGGTCGCCCCTTCCATGATCGACGAATTGTCGCTGTACGCGACGATCGTGCCCTTGGGCTGCAGCTGGTGCGTGTTCTTGATCATCTGGAACAGCGACTTATCCTGCGCCACGCCGTCGACGATCCAGTCGGCGTTGAAGATCTTGTGCCGGCAATGCTCGCTGTTGGCCTGCGCGAACATCATCAGTTCGACGTCGGTCGGATTGCGCTTGGCCTTGGTGAAGGCGTCCAGCAGATAGTCGATTTCATCGTCCGACATGGCCAGGCCAAGGTCGGTGTTGGCCTTCTCCAGCGCTTGCTTGCCGGCGGCGAGCACATCGATCGACTCGAATGGCTTGGCTTCCAGGGCGCGGAACAGATGGGCTGCATCGTCGGCGCTGCGCAGCACCGTCTCGGTCATGCGGTCGTGCAGCAGGGCTGCCACCGCGTCGGTCTCGGCCGCGCTCAGGTGCTTGGTCGAGCCCAGGCTGGTGCCGAGGATGCCTGCCTTCAGATACACGGTGAAGGCGATGCCGCGCTCGATCCGGTGCACATGGGCCATGCCGCAGTTGTGCGCAATGTCGGTCGCCTTCGACGCCCACGGCGAGATCGTGCCCAGGCGGGGAATGACGAAGAATGCCTCGCTGGCGCCTTCCTGCAGCGGGGCGGCCGCCGGTTCACCGTAGGTCAGCATCGCGCCAAGGCGCGCCTGCTCGTCTTCCGACAGTGCTGCGCTGCTGTCGATAAAATGATAAAACCGTGCCTGGACTGCCACAATCGCGGGTGCGACGGCGTGCAATTGAGTCAGGAGGCGTTGGCTACGGAAGGCGGACAGGGCATTGGAACCCGGCAGTATCAACATGATTGGACGAGGGTTGATGCAGCGTGGCTGCGGGTTAAAGGTCTATAGGGCACTTGGTACGAGTGAGGCTGAAATCCTTTAGGCCGGTATTATACCGCGTTGCACCATGTACAGCGAAGCAACATGCTTGGCACGCTGCGCCACAATGGCGTATCGTACTGTGTCAAGACTTCACGCTTCTGGCCGTTACCATATGTAAATCGCTGTGTCCCCCGTGCAAAGCGAAGATGGAGAGTAGATCAACGATGCAAGATATCAGCGCCCTGTCCGTCCTGGTGGTCGATCCCAATCCTGGCATGCGGGCCAATCTGCAGAACCTGCTGTCGCTGATCGGCACCACCAAGGTCGAGTTCGCCGTCAATTCCGGCACGGCCATCCGCCAGCTGTCCAAGCGCGCCTACGACATTATCCTGTGCGAATACGACCTTGGCGACGGCCAGGATGGCCAGCAATTGCTGGAAGACTTGCGCCACCATCAGCTGATCGGCCTGTTCGGCATCTTCATCATGCTCACGTCCGAGGGTGTGTACAGCAAGGTGGTCAGCGCGGCCGAACTGACGCCGACCGATTACATTCTCAAGCCGTTTACCGCCGAGGTACTCAGCGCCCGCATGACACGGGCGGTCGAGCGTCGCACCGCCTTCCTGCCGGTCTACCAGCTCATCAGCCAGGGCAATCTGCGCGAAGCGATCCGCTCCTGCGCCACCGCAGAAGCGGCCCAAGCGCGCTACGCGGCCGAATTCACGCGCTTGCGCGCCGACCTGCACCTGAAACTGGCCGATTTTGCCGAGGCCGAGGATCTGTATGCGCAGGTACTGGCCAACAAGCCGGTCGGCTGGGCCCAGCTGGGCCTGGCGCGCGCCCTGTTTGCCCAGGGGCGTGTCGACGAGGCCGAAAAAGTGCTCAACATTCTAATCGTCGACAATCCCAAGCTGATGGCCGCCTACGATCTGTTGGCGCGCTGTTATGAAGCCAGTGGCGACAGCGCCGGCGCGCAAAAGATTCTGGAAGAAGCAGTCGATATCTCTCCGCACGTGATCCGGCGTTTGCGCAAGCTGGGCGAGGTCGCGCTGGAGGCCGGCGATGTGGCGGCTGCGGAGAAGTCATTCAAGCAAGTGGTCGCCAAAGCCAAGTATTCCGAGTTCCGAAATCCGGAAGACCACGTGAATCTGGTCAAAACCCTGGTGCGCAAAGGCGATGCGGCGCAGGCAAGCGGCGTTATCCGGGACATGGAAAAATCCTTGCGCGGGATCTCGAACGTGGAAATCTGCCGTTCCATTTCAGTCGCGCTGCTGCATGAATCGGCAGGCAACCAGGCGGCCGCCGCGACCGAACTCAGTTCCGCCGTGGGCGCCGTGCGCACCGCCGCCGGGCTGTCCAGCGGCCTGAAGATCGGTCTGGCCAAGAGCTGCCTGGGCAACCGGCTCGACAAGGAGGCGTCCGAAGTCATGCTGGCGGTCATGAATGACGTCAACAGCGGCATCTCGATGCAGCAAGTCATGCAAGTGTTCACCCGCGCGGGGCGCGAAGACTTGGCCGAAGGGATCGGCGTGCAGCTCAAGCAGCAATCGTACGAGCTGCTCGGCGTGGCGGAGGAAAAGACCTTGATGGGCGACTTCAAGGGGGCCGTGCAGACCCTGACGGAAGCGCTGCACAAGTCGCCGGGCAGCCTGACGGTGCTCATTGCGTTGAGCGAGGGTATTTTGCGTCAGCTCAAGGAATTGGGCTGGGATCATCCGTTGGCAGAAATCGGCCATGCCCGCATCGAAGCCATCGCGCGCCTCGAACCGAATCACCCCAAATTGCAGGCGCTACGCGACGCCTACACGGCGACCCAGCGCAACTACGGCATTGCCGGCTAGCGCCCTACCCTAGTGATAGCGCGCGAGGCATTCGCGCACCAGCTCGCCGTGCTTGCATTGCACGCGCTTGTCTTGCGGACTGTCCATGACGGCAAGGCTGCTACGCTCGGCCACGACCGGCGCCGGAGCCGGCGTCGCCCTGCGCAGTGCGGGCACGGCCCTGGGCTTTGCCAGTGCCAGCGGACGCCGTTCCGGCTTGGCACGCTTGATGGCGGCAGCGTGCAGCGGCCGGGCCGTGCGCGCAGCTGGCACCACGCGATTGGCGGGGCTGAAGGGCGTTGCAGCGGCCACGTCAGCCGCAACGCTGGCAGGTTCGGGCGCGGGGGCGGCAAGGACCAGCGGCGGCGGCGCGGGTGTGGCAAGGACCAATGGCGGCGGCACCGGCGCGGGTGTGGCAAGGACCAGTGGCGGCGGCACCGGCGCGGCGCGAAGCGGCGCAACCGCTGGCACGGGCTGCGCAGCGGTCACCGCCGGCGCCTTTGGCGAGTCGCCCAGCCACAGGCCAAAGGCCACCATGAGCGAGGTCACGGCCAGCGTGGCGCCCCAGGTGACCGCAGGCTTGCTGAAGGGACCGGCAGAAACAGGCGCGGCGCCAAGTTCCAGCCAGGGCGGCAAGTCATCCGAATGCGCATGTACGGGCGCGGCTGGCGGTACGGCTCCCGCCTCGGCAGCGGGAATGGGAGGGTGTTCGACAGTTTCCACGGCGTAGCTCAGCAGGTGAGAAGTGAACCCGCAGTGTAGCCATTTTCATAAAACACGAGAGCACGACTGCGCCTATTGCTCAGCGTCTCCAAATCCCCCACCGCCCGGCGTTTCCACGATGAACACATCACCCGCCGCCATATCGGTCTTGCCTATGTGTTCAAGAAACTCGACGCGGCCATCGGCCCGTTCCACACGGTTGATACCGGTCGCGCCATCGCTGCCGCCCGCCATGCCGAAGGGCGCATGGATGCGGTTGTTGGACAGGATGGCCGCTGTCATCGGCGCCAGGAAGCGGATCTTGCGCACGCCGCCATTGCCGCCATGCCAGCGCCCCTTCCCCCCCGAGCCGGGCCGGATTGCATAGCTGTCGAGCCTGACCGGGAAGCGGAATTCGAGGATTTCCGGATCGGTCAGGCGCGAGTTGGTCATATTGGTCTGTACCACGTCGCAACCATCGAAACCGTCGCCGGCGCCGGCGCCACCCGAAATCGTTTCGTAATACTGGTAGGTGGCGTTGCCAAAGGTGAAGTTGTTCATCGTCCCCTGCGAGGCGGAAATCCTCGAATT